>JGI24699J35502_11134123_pt1 | contig 34108 bp, 23 predicted proteins | sample TergutMp193P4_FD_35502 | JGI IMG/M metagenome (IMG submission 35502)
GTGTATCGAATCTTTAGAACTTGTGCAGCTATACATAACTTTAAAATTAAAATCAATCCATGGCATTACAAAAACTAATTTACATAAACTCTATTATTATACAGGATATCGCAATCCTTTATCTTTATGGGATCGTTAATGCTTAAAATCAGATAAATATGAGACATTTTATATTAATAATGTATTTACTTCTTTCTTTTTCCTGTGCATCACAAAAGAAAGAAATTATATCTAAATCTACTATCAAATTGGAAGGGAAAAGCACCAATATCGAAAATTTAATTGAAATTAATGGATATTATGCCAAATCTGGATGCAAAGAGTGCGCGACGATTGCCGGAATTATGTTTTTCGACGATGGGATATGGGTCGATTTCAGATTCAAAAAAGATGTCGATGAAGAAGAAATCAAAACAAATATGTTTGGAAATGTTATAAGCGGAATTGGCTATAACAATACAGTCAGATGGGGTATAAAGTGGGGCATTTATCAAATAATCAATGATACCATTATTGTTAGCAGTTTTAATTATGGAGATTTGATGGGCGGATTTTGGATTGAATACAAATACAAAGTAGAGAATAGAGAAAATATACAATTAGTGTATATGAAAAGTTTGCTAAAAAAAGATGAAAAATATAATGAAACTCAAAATCCATGGTTGAATCCTGTTTTTAATTATCAGTTTATTTCTGCCGACTCTTTACTTCCTTCCGATTGTTGGATAAAAGAAAAGAAATGGGCATGGCCAATGAACAAGATTGGAAAGAGTATATGCAAAAGGTAGAGCAAAAGAAAATCAAAAAGAAATGAAAGAACAATGGGCATTATATGTTTTGTTGTTTTGCTGCTTTTCCTGCGCACCGCAAAAAAAGGAAGTCATTGCTAAATCGACGATAAAATTAGAGGGTAAAAATACGAATATTCGGGATTTGTTAGAAATAGATGGGTATTATACAGATATTAGAGAAGAAAAACATATAGACAATGTAATGTTTTTTGAAGACGGAACTTATGTCTGGTCATTTTACTTCAGAGAGGAACTATTGGCAGATAGCATTAGAAAAAATATGTCAAAGAGTATTAAAACTTGGATTGAAGATAAACAAATGCGATGGGGTTCTTATTGGGGAGTTTATCGAATAAGTGGAGACACAATTATTGGAAACTATTTTGAAAATGGTACTTTTTGGAGAGGATGGTCATTTGTTGAAGAACGGTATAAAATTGTTGACAGAACTACTGTAAAAAAATATATTGGAAAGGATTATTAAAATGGGATGGAGATTATAATCCTTGGAAAAATGGATGGGCATATAGTTTTATCCATGCCGATTCGTTACCTTCTTCCGATTGTTGGCTCAAGGAAGAGAAGTGGATATGGCGAAACGAACGGGATTGGAAAAATTATATGCAAAGGATAGAACAAAAGAAAATCAAAAAGAAAGAGCTGTGGAATTGAATTGTATCTTTTCAAAAAAAAATCAGAATATGTCATATTTTTTAGTATGCTAATAATAAGTGCTTTATGTTCGCTAAAGACAGAGCCTTTGGCGAATATAAAGCCAACTTTTGGCTGACTGCATCTACTTGACGGAATCAGGAAAAAGTTATATCTTAGCAACAATTTTCATGCAGCTCGGTGGTGCAGGAACTGAGTAACGATCCTTGGGGACAGTTGCGGAATCCAGCTAACCAGAGGGTGTATGAGCATGACAGCGAGCCGGAACTGTTTCTGAGACACGGCTACATTGGCCATGAACACCTTCCATAGTTCGGATTGATCAATAGGAATGCCCGTCTGTACGACCCCGGGGTGGACGATTCCTCAGTCCCGATCCGTATGTGCAGATGCCGGATTTCAGCCAGAGTTTCAATAGATATTGGTTTTGGAATAAATTTGGGGTAATGGCGGATCAGTTGGAGTGTACGAAGAGTTAGTTCCTCGGGTTGAAGGTACTGGACTTGGTTCTGAAACAACTGTGAGTCAAAGTTTGGACTTTGGTTTTAGGTCTGGCTCTTTGAGTACAACCACAAGCGCTGGAGCGTATGCCATTTTTGGAATGTTTAAGGCAGGTGGAAAAGTGCCTTATACTTATGGGAAACAGGGAGGGAAAGGCAATCCTGTTTATGTACCAGATACTTGGAATAACAACCCAAATGTTCAGTGGCATTATGAATTGACTGACTTGAATTAATAATAATTTGACAGCAAAAGATTTACAGTGAGTGGCCAGCTAATTTACGACACGATCAAACATTTATATGCGGAACATATATTGACTCTAATCAGCTATCGCTCCGCTGCCTAAACATAATCGGCAGGCAGTATCGTAAACGACCCCGAATTGTCCGGCGGCAATTCCTTGTATTTTTTCTTCCGACTCGATGCGGTAAATGTCACCTATACGTTTGATTTTTCCAAAAGTAAATTCGGGTGTGTGCCGAATTTTGAAAGCAATGGATTTTTCGTCAGAGAAGAAGCCCCACGGGTCTTCGGTAATGAAATGGAATCCTTGTAAATTGACGGTTCTGCCGTATTGCGTTTCGGGATCGTATCCATTGGAAACATAGATAATGTTGTTCGGAATGTCTTTCTTGACGACAAACCATGGGCCTCCGCTCAAATACAATCCCTTTCTTTGTCCGATGGTATGAAACCAGTATCCTTTGTGTTCTCCAAGTATTCGGTTCGTTTCCCATTCCATGATTTTTCCGGGTTTTTCGCCCAGATATCTTCGGATAAAGTCGTTATAATTGATTTTCCCCAAAAAACAAATTCCCTGGCTGTCTTTTCTCAAAGCGCTGGGTAATCCTTGTTGGATGGCAATAGCCCGTACTTCGCTTTTTTGCATTTGCCCGATGGGAAACATCAGTTTCGCTATTTGCAGGTAATCGACTTGTCCAAGAAAATAGGTCTGATCTTTTACTTTATCGGCAGCAGTGGAAAGGTAGATTTTGTGGTCGATTTCGGTGGTAGTCGCATAATGGCCCGTGGCAATCCGATCGAATGCATGTCCCCATTTTTTTTCGAAAGTACCGAATTTGATCAGTTTGTTGCACATCATGTCTGGATTGGGGGTCAATCCCCGCCGGACGGCATCGATGGTATAACTGATCACGCTTTCCCAGTACTCTTCGTGCAAAGATACAACTTCCAAAGGACAACCGTATTTTTTGGCGATAAACGACGCAATTTCTATGTCTTCTTCCGCGGGACAATCCATGTATCCGTCTTTATCTTCCATTCCTATCCGGATATAAAAGAGGGTTGGAGTATAACCTGCTTCCTTCAGTTGGTATACAATTACCGAACTGTCGACGCCTCCCGATACTAAAGCTGCTATTTCCATTGAAAAAATGGGTTTTTGTACAAAATTACGATTTTTCGCTTAATCGGCGAACAATTCTTCGATTTCTTTGTCTCCCAAATCTTCTAAGGGATTATTAGACGTTATAAATGTTCCGGACAAACGACTTTTGAATGTTTGCAGATGCAGAATTTTTTCTTCGACGGAATTACTGGAAATAAAACGATATACCATCACGTTTTTGTTCTGGCCAATGCGGTGCGAACGGCTCAAAGCCTGCATTTCCACCGCAGGATTCCACCATGGATCGATAATGAAGACGTAATCAGCAGCCGTCAAATTAAGTCCCGTTCCACCGGCTTTTAATGAAATCAGAAAGCAATGAACATCCTCGTTGCGATTGAACCGATTGATTTCGTCTTCTCTGCTTTGCTGAGGAGTTTGTCCCGTGAGTAGGGCATATTTCTGCCCTTCCTTATCGAACGATTGCGCCAGTAAGCGAAGGTGTTTCACAAAAGATGAAAAGATCAAAACCTTATGACCGCTGGCGCGGATGCTTTCGAAATAAAGCAAAATCTGGTCTAATTTGCCGGAATCGCCCGTATATTCGGCATCCGTCAAAACGGGATGATTCGATAGCAAACGAAGCCGCATCAAGCTTTGCAAAGCGTAAAACTTATTGGAAATAAATTGTTCTTTATCTTCCAGCAAATGATTGCGGATGCTGTTCTTTTCTTTGTTGTAGACCTCTTCTTGCGCTTCGGTCATGTCGCAAAATACGATTTCCTGCGATAGAGGAGGCAAGTCAACGGCTACTTCTTCTTTGGTACGCCGCAGAAAAAAAGGTTGGATCAGATGGAGAAGCGATTCTTCAGTCATCTTATTGTTTTCCTTGATTATCTTATTGATATAATTTTCCTTGAAAGACGACAGGTTGCCCAGCAGTCCCGGATTGATAAAGTTGAACTGCGCCCACAGATCAGTCAATGAATTTTCGATGGGAGTTCCGGTAATCACTAAACGATGAGAAGCATTCAAACTCTTAACGGCTCCATACAAAATGGAATCAGGATTTTTGATATATTGACTTTCGTCCAAAATTACATAATAAAAAGAATACAGGGATAAATATTCGATGTCGTTCCGCACCGTGCTATACGAAGTGATAATGACTTGATACCAGTTGAATATCTTATCTATGTCTATCGTTCTCAAGCGTTTGTTTCCTGCGTGAATGTATGCCTTCAGATCGGGTGCAAACTTTTGCAATTCATTTTTCCAATTGTGTAATAAAGAAGTAGGAACGACGACCAGCGAAGCTGGAATGAAGTGTCCGGAAGTTTGCAGGGCGCTTTGTTTGGCATTCGAATAGATGGTATCCAGCAACGCGATTGTCTGAAGAGTTTTTCCCAATCCCATATCGTCGGCCAGACAACCGCCAAAATGCAGTTTGTGAAGGTGACTCAACCAATAAAACCCTTGTTTTTGATAAGTTCGGAGCGTTCGGTCTAATTTTTCCGACGCTACAGGATAAACGGCAGGCGTTTGGAACGCTTCTATTTCTTTTTGCCGGTCTTTCAGGAAAAAATCACTGATATTGTTCAAAAGACCTACATACATTTTTTTCAAACGGACGCCTTTTTCTGTATCCTTACTGTGTAGCAACACATCGTGATACCGTTGAAACCATTCTTCAGGCAAGATGAAAATTCGGCCATCCGGAAGTACATATTCAGGATTCCCGTTTAGAATATGCCTGCGAAAATGTCCGAAGGGAATACGAAAGCAGTCGAAGACGACTTCGACTCTCAGGTCAAACCAGTCAATTTGCTCGCTCAAATAAGATTCGATATTGGTTTTTCCTTGATAAAAAGGATGATCCATTGACTGTTCGATCCGAAATTCTTCCAGCACTTCGGCGTGCCGATTCATCCACTCGATCAGGCCGTATTTTTGTACGCATCCGAATTCAGATTCGAAGTAGAAACGGTTGTTTTTGTCGCTTTGCAATCCGTTTTCAATCAAAATATTAAAAAGTCTGCTTTCCCATTCGGAGTCCCGCTCGAACCAGTAAATATGTTCTATTCCATTGATTTCTTCCACGCCCACAATTTTCTTTTTCTTTTGCAGAGCAGGGTTTAACCGTTGATTATCGTATTGAAAAAGAAGCGAAAAGCGTAAACATTGAAAAAAATCTTCATCCAGCGTCAGGATCGCTTGTTTTTGAGGAAATTTTTCTCTCATTTCGATTCCTTCGATGCGTACTTCATATTTAGGAATCGTTTTGATAATGAATTTCTGAATATATATTTTTTCTGTTGAAGCGGGAACATTCACATGCGTTTTGGTAAAAAACGGGACTAATTTTTTCGACTCTATGTTTTTTACCTGATGTATTTTATTTTTTAACAATACAATACAAGGATTGTCGGATAAGACGATTGCCGGCTCTTGTTGCAAAACAATTTCTTGTTCCTGATAGGTAAGCGAAATGAAATAGCGCAATCCATTTTCATCTTTTATAAAATTGAAAAGACAATGACTGAATTCGGGCAATATTTCCAGATGATTGAATTCGGAAAACACTTTGCTTTTGATATCCTGCCGGTAATATACCGGCGTATGCGCTTGCTGTGCCAATTGCAAAATTTTCGTACACTGGCGTTCAATACGTGGACGAATCAGGTTGTCAATTGTGTTGGAAGGAATTTTCGTTTTGTCTTTTTCTTTCGTATAAGCTTTCATCAATGCTTCGTCCGAAATTTCTTCCATCGCGCGTATCAAAGCCAATTCTGCTTCGCCTGTTCCTTTTTTCATTTCGTCTGCTGCATTGGGAACTCCTCGTAGAGCAAATCCTTCACCTACTTGTATTTCAGCCAGATGCAGGCTAAATTTCCATCCAAATTGTCGGTGTTCAGAGACAATCAATACCAATTTTTCATTCATCGATTCAGATGCAAGATATTTTGTTTGTTATGCCGTACAAAGGTACTGTTTTATTTTTTTTTAGGTTAAATTTTATGTTAATAAAATGACGGGCAATAGTTAATATGTTTTTATTCTTGTACGTACCGTCCGTAAGCAGATGTCCCCTATTATCCAATTAAATGTGAAAAATTGGGTGGCGTTTTAAAAAGTATGCTGATATAAAAATTTGATAATGAGAGAAAAAAGGTTATATTTGTTTTATGAAAATAATCATAGAGCTTCATTGCTTTAATGTCAAAGTGCAAACATAAAGAAAAACGGCAAAAAAATCGTTCCGTCAGCAAAATTATTTCTGCAAAGACTGCAGGCGTCAATTGATCGGCGACCATTTTTGCCGCATAACGGAACCAAACGGGAGATTTCTCGCCCTGTCGATTCCGGATGAACAATAGGAGCATTACAGCATTCTTTTTATCAGTCCAACTGTCTGTGGAAAAATGCATGATAAAAAGACAGCCGATACAATGTATTCTTTCCTTTATCCCTGCCGGTTGTATCAAGATACTGGTTTTAGAGTAAGAGTAAAGTATGCCGTAGGAAACGTTAAACACATGAAAATCGTCAAGGATAAGTGCAGGCTTGGAGCCGACAACTTCGTGTGTCGAATCTTTAGAACTTGTGGGCTATGCATATTTGACATTTTTCTATAAAACAAAGGAATATCCCAATAAAAATGCTTATATTTGTATCCCATTTTACAAAGACATATCCATTGCGACTATTTTTGTTACAAAAACTATATTTAAGTGCGCTTATAAGCATTGTATTTATAAGCAGTGAATGGTTTTACCCTTTGGCTGTGGCCGCCACCCGTGATTTATTTCCAAACGACAATCAAAAGGATACCTTGTCTATCGTCTCCAAAATAGCTCTGGCAAAACAATTTTACTATGCTGATGCTCCGAATTACGATTCTACGTTTACTTATTTGAATCAAGCTTTGGATTTATCTAAAGTCCAATCAGATGTTTATTATGCTTATATAATTTATGAATTGTATAGCGAAATTCTTTATAAAAACGGCAATTATCGTCTGGCTGTCGATTATTATTTCAAAATGCTTCATCTTTTAGACCAAGCAAAAGAACAATCCGCTATTCCGGAATTGAAAAGGGAACAGGCTATTCTTTATCGAAATATCGGTATCTGTTTGAGTTATACCGACACGGAAAAAGCTTTGAATTATTTCAGGAAAAGTTTGGAAAAAGTAGAAGAAATAGGCAAGATCAATCCGAATTATCCAGCGATAGATGAAATCCGTTCATGGGTTTACAGCTATATGGGAGCAGCTTGGAGAGGCGCCTCTCAATTCGACAGCGCTTCCTTTTATTGCCAGAAAGCGCTGACTTATCCCGCCAAAATAAATAATGCGCCTTATTATGCTTCGCTTTATGATAACTTAGGCTTTATCCAATGGAAATTAAAAAATCAGGAAGAGGCGTTGGATTATTACCGGAAAGCACTGGATATTCACCAGCAATTGGGGGACTTATCGGGAGCGGCCCAGATTCATTATGAACTGGGATTATGCTATTTTCAACTCAATCGCTGGGACGAAGCCTCGTCCGAATTGCTTGCCGCCGTCGAAAAGAGCCGGAAATCGGGTAATATACAGATTGAAATGTATGCGATCGAAGCGCTGGCGAAAATCTACGAACAACAAGACGATTTTTACAAGGCGGCGCAAATGTTTCAGTTATACGGCACATTGACAGACAGCGTGTCGAATCGCAACCGAATCAATGAATTATCGCAAATCAAAATGCAGTACTCACTCGAAAAACAATCGAGAGAAAGCGAGCTGAACCGACAATTCGCGCTTAACCGAGAGGAAAGCAAGACTTGGAAAATTTTGTCTATCAGCATTTTCCTTTTGCCCCTCTTCGTCATAATTCTTCTGCTTTCTCTAAACCAACGGACAAAAAACAAGAAAAATCTCTTGGAAAAGCAGTATCTTTTGTTGCAAAATGAAAATCTCGAATTGAAAAACTGGCAATTGAATCAAAGTCTCCATAAAAGCAAAGAACAGAATTCATCCACGGCGTTTTTGCCGAACAAAAATCAGCCAATGGAAGAAAAGAAAGAGGAAAACATTTTTGAATCGAAAGAAGCGGATTCTGATCCGTTTAAATCAGTTGACAAGGATACGAAGGCGATTGGAGAAGATCCGGTTTGGAACGAATACAGCGTATTGCTCCAGCATTTGCCCCAGAATTTTTACAACAATCTGCAACAGCAACATCCGAATCTGACGCCAAACGAGAAAAAATTATCGGCTTTTATCCGTTTAAATATGTCGTCGAAAGATATTTCATCGATCACTTTTCAATCGGTAAAAAGTATTGAAATCGCCCGCAGCCGACTGCGCCAAAAATTAAAATTGAAGCGAGATACAAATTTGAATGCGTATCTTCAAGGTTTTTGACCGATTTTTTCCAATAATTTTGTCTAAATTTGCTCTCTAAAACGATAAAGTATTTATAAAAAAACAATAAAAAAGAAACATGGATAAGCAACAAGAAAACAATATTCAAATAGAATTGCCTGAAAATATAGCCGACGGAATTTACTCCAATCTGGCCATTATAGCCCACTCAAGTTCTGAATTTGTAGTGGATTTTGTCAGCCTGATGCCCGGTACGCCCAAGGCTAAAGTGAAATCGCGTATCGTAATGAATCCCGAAAATGCCAAGCGGCTGATGTTTGCCCTGATCGACAACATCAAAAAATATGAAACGCAAGAAGGAGAAATTCAATTGCAACACGACGGATTCAATCCGCCCATTGTAGGGCCGATGGGAGAAGCATAAAAGCAACGGATGCCCTTGAACGAAAGGCAAACGATATATCCCTTTATGAAAATATGAAAATAATGAAATTTGGCGGAACATCTGTTGGTTCCGTAGAAAGTATTCTGAAAGTTAAAAAAATTGTAGAAGCGGAAGAAAAACCAGTCATCGTGGTCGTTGCCGCTTTCAATGGCGTTACCGACCAATTATTGAACATTTCAAAGCAGGCTACGCAAGGAAATCCAGCGTATGAAAACGAGTATAAGCGCTTGGAAGAACGCCATCGGAATGCGGCAGAAAATCTGATTTTGCAACCGGAAAGTCGAAAAAAATTGTTGAAACAAATCGATTCGTTATTAGACGAATTGAAAAATATTTTTCGAGGATTATTTTTGGTCAAAGACTTGTCGCAAAAGACGTCCGATCTGATCGTCAGTTACGGAGAACGATTGAGCGCTTTGATCATTGTGAACGTGCTGACAGATGCTCGCTTGTTCGATGCTCGCCAATTTATCAAGACACAGAAACAATTTGGCAAACATATCGTCAATCTTTCCGAAACCAACGATTTAATCGAAAAAATGTTCGTCGATCTTCCTTGCATTTCGGTAGTAACCGGTTTTATTGCCAGCGATCTTCAGACTAACGATACCAGCAATTTGGGAAGAGGGGGATCGGATTATACGGCTTCTATTTTAGCGGCTGCGCTCAAGGCGGATATTCTGGAAATATGGACGGATGTGGACGGCTTTATGACCGCCGATCCGCGCATCATCAACAGCGCTTACGCAATCGAGGAACTCAGTTATATTGAAGCCATGGAATTGAGCAACTTCGGAGCGAAAGTGATTTATCCTCCTACCATTTTTCCCGTCTACCACAAAAATATTCCCATATTGATCAAAAATACCTTTCGGCCAGAAGCTCCCGGTACGTATATTACAAACGAAAAACACGCCAACGGAAAATCAATCAAAGGCATTTCGTCCATCAACGATACCTGTTTGATTACCGTGCAGGGCCTGGGCATGGTCGGCGTAATCGGAGTTAATTACAGAATATTTAAATCTTTATCCGAAGCTGGCGTCAGCGTTTTTATGGTTTCGCAAGCTTCTTCCGAAAATACCACTTCGTTTGCCGTCAGAGACGTCGACGCCGACTTGGCGATCCAAGTGCTGCGGAACGAATTCAAAGGAGAAATGACTCAGGGCGGAATAGATAATATCAGAGCGGAAAAGGGATTGGCCACGGTAGCGATTGTGGGCGAAAACATGAAACGCACGCCGGGAATTGCCGGCAAGCTTTTCGGCACATTGGGACGTAGCGGCATCAATGTAATTGCTTGCGCGCAGGGAGCGAGCGAAACCAATATTTCTTTTGTCATTCAAAGTCAATACCTTCGCAAAGCCCTGAACTCGATTCACGATTCATTCTTCTTATCAGAATATCAAGTATTGAATATTTTCCTGACCGGTATCGGAACGGTAGGGGGCAATTTGGTGGAACAAATTCGCCAGCAACGAGAAACGTTAATGAAACACAATGGCTTGAAATTGAATATTGTTGGAATTGCAAATTCCAAATATCTACTTTTAGACCGTGCAGGAATCGATTTGGATAACTATCGGGAAGCTTTGCTCACAAAAGGCAAAGCATCTTCTCCAGAAATTCTGCGAGACGAAATTTTGCAAATGAATATTTTTAACTCGATATTTGTTGATTGCACGACCAGTCCAGCCATTGCTTCCCTTTACACAGATTTCTTGTCGCATAATATTTCGGTAGTGGCCGCGAATAAAATAGCGGCTGCAGGGCCATTCCATATTTACCATCGCCTCAAAGAAATCGCCCGTAAAAAAGGAGTGAAATTTCTTTTTGAAACGAATGTCGGAGCCGGTTTGCCAATCATCAACACTATGAATGCCTTGACAAACAGCGGCGACAAAATTTTGAAATTGCAGGCGGTTTTGTCGGGAACGTTGAATTTTATTTTCAACACTTTGAGTAAAGATATTCCCCTGAGCCGGGCCATTGAAATGGCGCAAAAAGCCGGATTTTCGGAACCGGATCCGCGCATCGATCTCAGCGGGACAGACGTCGTCCGTAAATTAGTTATTCTCTCGCGAGAAGCGGGTTATGCAATCAATCAGGAAGACGTTGTTAAAAATCTGTTTATTCCCGATACTTATTTTCAAGGTTCGTTGGAACATTTCTGGGAAACAATTTCAGATCTAGATCCGGTTTTTGAAGAAAAACGCCAACAATTAGAAGCCAAAGGGAAAAAGTATCGTTTCGTAGCCGAAATGGACGAAGGGAAATGTTCGGTCGGACTACAGGAAGTCGACCACAGCCACCCGTTTTACGAATTGGAAGGGAGCAACAATATCATTATGATTACAACCGAACGATACAACGAATATCCGATGATCATCAAAGGCTATGGAGCAGGAGCCGCAGTTACGGCCGCCGGTGTATTTTCGGATATTATCAGTATTGTCAATATCAGATAGCAAGCAGGATATCGCCTGAAATCGCAACTATTTAGTTACATCATTTATAATTCATAATATAATTAGCATTGCAGAATAAGAGGATTAGAAAACAGTTATGGCGACAGTGGATGTTCAACAAATAAAACAACGGTTTGGGATTATTGGAAACAGTCCTTTGCTCAACAGGGAAATAGAAAAAGCAATTTTAATTGCGCCGACCGACTTGACGGTATTGATCACCGGAGAAAGCGGCGTAGGAAAAGAAGTTTTTCCGCAAATTATTCATCATAACAGTTCGCGGAAACATGGACCGTATATAGCGGTCAATTGCGGCGCTATCCCTGAAGGGACGATCGATTCCGAATTGTTTGGACACGAAAAGGGTTCGTTTACGGGAGCGCTGGCTGAACGAAAGGGTTATTTCGAAGTAGCCAACAAAGGGACTATCTTTTTGGATGAAGTAGGCGAATTGCCTATGGCAACCCAAGCGCGCCTTTTGCGTGTGTTGGAATACAAAGAATTTATCAAAGTCGGGTCTTCGAAAGTACAGCAAACAGATGTACGCATCGTAGGCGCTACCAATGTTGATTTATTGAAAGCAATACGTCAGGGAAAATTCAGGGAAGACTTATATTACCGTTTAAATACTGTTCCCATTCTGATTCCTCCCTTACGCGATCGGAGGGAAGATATTTATCTCCTGTTCCGAAAATTTGCCGGAGATTTTGCGGAAAAATATCGGATGCCTCCGATATACTTGACAGAGGGGGCTAAAGACATGCTGACTAAATACCGTTGGCCGGGAAATATTCGCGAACTGAAAAACATCACTGAAAGAATGTCGATTTTCGAACAGGATCGGGAAATCAATGAAGAACGTCTAAAATCCTATCTTTCTACGCTCGATATCGAACAGTTGCCAGCCATCATTTCTTCGGATTCCGACGCCAAATCGTTTGCAACCGAAAGGGAAATTTTGTATCAAATATTATTTGATATGAAAAGAGATATCAACGAGTTAAAAAAGCTCGTTCCCGGTTTGTTGAATAACGCGGCTCCCAATGTTCCAGAAACGCCTTCCATTCCTTCTTTTCCTGTTATGAATAAACCCAATTTCGCAGAGGAAAGAGAAGTTCCTGCGGCTCCATTTATATATGCCGACGAAGTTTCGGAAGAAAAAGAACCGGAAATAGAAAAACAATTGTCCCTCGCCGAAAACGAAAAGGATTTGATAAAGAAAGCTTTGGAACGCCACAATGGGAAAAGACGGAGAGCCGCCTTGGATTTGAAGATATCAGAAAGGACATTATACAGAAAAATAAAGGAATATAACTTGGAATAAATAATTTATGAATCATCGTTTCTTTTCAAAAGTGAAATACTTATTGTCGACAACCTCAAAGCGCATTTTTTCTTTTGCATTCTTTACGGCTTTTATCGGTTGTGCGTTGTTTGTTTGCGCCTGCTCTTTTTCTCTTTCATTTCAAGGAGGAAGACTGAATTACGATCTAGTAAAGACGATCGTTATTCACGAATTTCCCAATCGCGCCCCGCTTGTTTATCCCTTGTTTTCTCAGATGCTCGATCAATCGCTGCGAAATCGTTTCATCGAGCAAACGCGTTTAACGCCGGTTTCAAGCAATGGCGATATCGAAATTGAAGGGGAAATCACCAATTACGAAATACAGGGAAAAGCTGTGACAGCAGCAGAAGACACTTATGCGTCTATGACCAGATTGACGGCCACAGTCCATGTAAAATATACCAATAACAAAGAAGCCAATGGCAATGTAGACCAGTCATTTTCAACTTTCCGCGAATATCCAAGCTCTTCTTCGTTAGACGAAGTGCAGAACCAGCTGGTGCAGGAAATTGTAGACGAATTGGTCGATCTGATTTACAATGCGACAGTGGCCAACTGGTAAAACAAATCATTATGCAAACAGATACCCTAATCGGATTGATGAATCGCCAGATTCCTTTCTCTGAGAAAACGTTGCAGGATTTACAGGACTTAGTGAACGAATATCCTTATTTCCAAACGGCGCAGTTTCTTTATACCTTGAACTTACATGCAAAAAAGGATGTCCGTTTTCCTACCGAATTAAAAAAAACTACCTGTCATGCGGGCGACCGGAGGAAACTTTTTTATCTGACGGAAGAAGATTCGTTTCCATCGGAACTAATAGAAAAGTTGGAAAAAGAAAGGGAAAGCCATTCTTCTTTCGATCGGATTGATTCCTTCCTGACTGGAAAAGAAAAGACGGAAAAAGAAAATAAAACGGACGCCTCCATTGCCGCCGCCGACTATCTATCGTATGCTTTTTCCGAAAAATTGCACAACGAAGAAGGGAAAATTCAACCCATGCACCATCAACAAGCCATCGACAAATTTTTGGAAGCAGACAAAAAAGCGCCCATCCAAATCGAATGGAAGGAAAAAACGGAAGAGAGCAAACCAATGCTTTCCGATCTCGAATCGAACGAGGAAGAGAAATTTTTTTCGGTCACTTTAGCCAAAATTTACCTCAAACAAAAAAAATATGAGCGCGCGTTGGAAATTATCCGCAAATTACACTTGCTATATCCAGAAAAAAATCTTTACTTTGCAGACCAAATTCGTTTTTTGGAAAAATTGATTATTAACACAAAAAATATATAACAAATGTACATTTTTATTTCCATTGTGAGCGTTATTGTTGCTCTCCTTTTGGTATTGGTTGTAGTGATACAAAACTCAAAAGGAGGAGGCTTAGCATCCAGCTTTGCATCGTCTAACCAGATTATGGGAGTTCGGAAGACCAATGATGTAGTGGAAAAGATCACGTGGTGGTTAGCCGGAGCGTTGGTGGGTTTATCCATTGTGGCGTCGCTTGCTTTGCCTCGGCATCATGCCGCTTCTGAATCCATTATCAAAGAAGATGTGATGGAAAAAACAATGCCCGCACAAGAACCTTCCACTCCTTCTTTTGGAGACCCCATTTTGAACGACTCGTTAGGAGCGAAACAAAAATAAGCGTATGCCCGGATGGCGGAATTGGTAGACGCGCTAGTTTCAGGGACTAGTGTCCGTTCGGATGTGCAGGTTCGAGTCCTGTTCCGGGTACAGTAAAAAGCTATATGAAAAAGATAAGCGTACGAAGAATGGCTAAAAGTTTGTGTTCTTGTTCATCTATTTAAAGTGAAAAATCTAAATTCAGCATAGAATAAAATTCCTGCGATTTCAAGGAAAATTCTTCCTTTTGATTGAAAGGAGAGGAACACGAGTTTTTTAAACGTTTTTATTCACGAAACTCAAAAGGCGGTTAATTTTATGTTACGAATAGCAGTACAATCAAAAGGGCGTTTATTCGAAGAAACAATGGATCTTCTAAAGGAAGCAGGCATCAAATTGCCGGCAGGAAAAAGAACATTATTTGTCGCATCCACCACTTTTCCTGTCGAATTGCTTTTCTTACGCGATGACGATATTCCCCAGGCGGTGGCCGATGGCGTAACGGATGTAGGAATTATCGGAGAAAATGAATTTGTTGAAAAAAAACAAAATTCGGAAATCATTCGAAGGTTGGGATTCAGCAAATGCCGTCTTTCGTTGGCTATACCCAAAGAAAAAGAAGAAGAATATCAGAATTTAAGTTGGTTTGCACGAAAAAAAATCGCTACCTCCTATCCTGTCATTCTTTCGGATTTTTTGAAAAAGAATGCGATCAAGGCTGAAATACACCTCATTCGGGGTTCGGTAGAAATAGCTCCGGCCATCGGTTTGGCCGACGCCGTCTTCGATATTGTCAGTTCGGGAAGTACCTTGGTCAGCAATCATTTGAAAGAAGTAGAAACCGTTATGCATTCGGAAGCCGTATTGATCGGCAATCGAAACCTAAATAAAGAGAAAAGGGAAACGCTCAGAGAACTGATTTTCCGTATCAACGCCGTACAGGCAGCCGAAGATAAAAAATATATTCTGTTGAATGTTCCGAACGATAAACTGGCGAGAATACTCTCGATTCTTCCCGGCATAAAAAGTCCGACAGTTTTACCGTTGGCTCAAGAAGGATGGAGTTCGGTTCATTCGGTTATAGAAGAAAAATACTTTTGGGAAATCATCGGAAAATTAAAAACCGGCGGAGCAGAAGGCATTTTGATTATCCCGATAGAAAAAATGATTTTGTAAAAATAAATATGCAAATCATCAAGTATCCGCATAAAGAACAATGGAGTGAAATAATCCGCCGTCCGGCTTTTAACGATGTCCAGTTGTTGGCTTCTGTTCGAGAAATATTGTACGATATTCAGAAACGGGGACAAGAAGCGATTGTAGAATATGCCCGAAAGTTCGACAAGGTATCCCTTGATGATTTTGAAGTATCCGAAGAAGAAAAATCACTTGCAAACAAGCAGATAACGGATGAGCTGAAACAAGCTATCCAGATTGCAAAACAAAATATTGCCGTATTTCATTCCGCACAAAAACAGGAATTACCCAGAATTGAAACTTTGCCGGGCGTTACTTGCTGGCAAAAAATGGTTCCCATCGAAAAAGTGGGATTATATATTCCGGGAGGAACGGCGCCTCTTTTTTCTACGGTTTTAATGCTGGCCGTTCCGGCACAAATCGCCGGTTGCAGGGAGATCATTCTATGCACGCCGCCCAATCCGGATGGAACGATTCATCCGGCTATTTTATATGCCGCTCAAACAGCGGGAGTGAGCCGTATTTTCAAAATAGGCGGAATTCAAGCGATTGGAGCAATGGCCTATGGCGGTTCTTCCATCCCCCAAGTATATAAAATATTCGGTCCGGGGAATCGATACGTGACTGCCGCTAAACAAGTGGCGGGAGGAATAGACGTTGCTATTGATTTGCCGGCGGGGCCTTCGGAAGTAGCCGTGATCGCAGATTATACGGCCAATCCGGCTTTTGTCGCTTCGGATTTGCTTTCGCAAGCGGAACATGGACCCGACAGTCAGGCGCTTTTATTGACCGACTCCGAGAAGTTGGCCGATCAGGCGGCAAACGAAACAGCCAAACAATTGGAACAACTTCCCCGCAAGGAATGGGCAGAACAGTCGTTGAAGCACAGCAAAATACTTGTTTTACACAATCAAGCTGAAATCATTGAACTGGCCAATTTGTACGCTCCAGAGCATTTGATTATCGAAACGGAAAACTATCATGCAGTAGAAGAACAAATTATAAATGCAGGATCGGTATTTTTAGGTCATTACGCTCCAGAAAGCGCAGGAGACTATGCTTCGGGAACCAATCATACCTTGCCCACAAACGGGCATGCAAAAGCCTTTAGCGGAGTGAATCTGGACAGTTTTGTGAAAAAAATAACTTTTCAGGAAATTACGCGGGAAGGGATTCGCAACCTCGCTCCTACCCTCGAAATAATGGCCGAAAACGAACACCTGCACGCACATAAAAATGCCGTGAGTTTACGAATTCAAAACGCCGGCAAAAAATAATATATAATCAATCATCATGAACAAAAAATTAACAATCGCTCTGGTCGCTCATGATCAAAGAAAAGCCGATATGGTAGAATGGGCGACTTTCAATGCCGCCACCTTGTCGAAACATAAATTGGTATGCACCGGCACTACCGGCGGTCTGATCAAAAAGGCCTTTGATGAAAAAGGCATAAATGCAGAAATCATTTGCATGAACTCCGGCCCTTTGGGAGGGGATGCAGAAATCGCCGCCATGGTTGTACGCCATGAAATCAATCTGGCTATTTTTCTGATAGACGATTTGAATCCGCAACCTCACGAAGCCGACATACAAATGTTGCTCCGTCAATGCCGCATTCACAATGTACCGATCGCCTGCAACCGCTACAGCGCCGACTTAATGATTACAAGCACTCTCTGGGACAATAACGACTATGTGCCCACGGTACCGCAATATGTTAAATTCAATCGAGAATTGTCTGTCGCTGACGCCGCTAAAGCCTAATTCCCTTAAGAAATAGCTCGGAAATAGCATTTATCAATAGCGCAGGGAGTTACCCTATGCTATTGATTTAAAATGCTTTAGCCTTTAATTAGACGGCATTGGATTTCAACCGCGAGGTTTACGCCAATTTTTTCAGAGCCTTTTTTACTCTCTCCATGGCTTCTTCTATTTTTTCGTCGGAAGCGGCATAAGAAAACCGAATGCAGTCGGGAGCTCCAAACGCTAAACCGCCAACAGATGCAACCAACCCTTCTTCCAAAAGATACATGGCTAAATCGGCCGAATTTTCTAAGGTCGTTCCACGAAACGATTTTCCGATGTAATAGGAACAATTGGGGAAAAGATAAAAGGCGCCTTTCGGCTGATTTACCTGAAATCCCGGAATATTCTGAACCAAAGCGACCATTAGATCGCGCCTGCGTTCAAACGTTTTACGCATGATTTCTATGCAATCTTGCGGTCCGTTATAGGCGGCCTCGGCGGCTTTCTGAGCAATGGAAGAGGGAGCGGAGGTATATTGTCCCTGCAACTTGTTACAAGCATCGGCAATCCACAAGGGTGCGGCAATCCATCCCAAACGCCAGCCCGTCATTGCATAAGCTTTGGATACTCCATTGACAACGACTACTCGATCGCGCACGGAAGCAAATTGAGCAATGCTTTCGTGCCGTCCTATATAATTGATGTGTTCGTATATTTCGTCGGAAATAATGATGATCTGAGGATGGCAAGCCAATACGTTCGCTAAGCTTTCCAATTCTTCCTTCGAATAAACGCTTCCGGTAGGATTGGACGGCGAACACAAAATAATGGCTTTTGTTTTCGGCGTAATAGCGGCTTCCAGTTGCGCCGCCGTGATTTTGAAATCTTGTTCGATTCCAGCAGAAATAATAATATTGGTTCCTTCGGCCAGTTTTACCATTTCAGCATAACTCACCCAATAGGGCGCCGGAATGATCACTTCGTCGCCCGGATCGATCACTGAAAGGACAACATTGCAAATCGCTTGTTTGGCTCCATTGGAACAAACAATTTGGTCGGCCTGAAAATCCAGGTTATTTTCTTTTTTCAACTTACTAACAATAGCGTTTCGCAAAGAAAGATAACCTGGAACTGGAGAATAAAATGAAAAGTTTTTATCTATCGCTTCTTTAGCGGCCTCCTTAATAAAATCGGGGGTGAAAAAGTCAGGTTCCCCCACACTCAAATTAATAACGTCCTTTCCTTGAGCTTTCAAATCATTACTCTTTTGGGACATAGCTAATGTCTCGGATGGAGACAAGGACGCCAAGCGTCCGGAAACCGCAGATGTATTCATAAAATTGGATTTTTAAAAATTTGAATTACGGTGCAAATGTAAAACATTTTATTCCAAAATCACAATTTTTTCAAACTTTTTGTCTCAGATTTATCATTTGCCGGTACAATACTGACGGCGTACCCTCCTCCGGGCGCCGATTGCTGCGTCAGTTTCGACTTATTGGTCACTTCCACTTTCCGGATGGTATAAGATTGCGGATTGGTTTTGTAATGCGCATCCTTTCCGTCGGCATAAATGGTAGCGATGTATTTCTTGTCTGAATCCAGAAAATCGAAAGCAATCGTCGATGTAAATCCTTTTTCGCCGCAAACATTGCCTACAAACCAGTTATCGCTTCCTTTCGCCTTGCGGGCAATGGTAAGATATTCGCCCGGTTCGGCTTCGAGGTATTTGCTATCGTCCCAATCGACTGCTACATCTTTGATAAACTGGAAAGCATCGAGGAATCGATTGTAATTTTCCGGCAAATCGGCCGCCATTTGCAAAGGACTGTACATCGTAACATACAACGCTAACTGGTTGCAAAGTGTTGAATTGACATGCGAGTTATTGCCCGGATTGATTTTTGCAATATCCATTTCGAAAATGCCCGGCGTGTAATCCATCGGCCCTCCCAGTAAACGGGTAAACGGCAATATGGCGACATGATTGGGTTTGCTGCCTCCGAAAGCCTGATATTCGGTTCCGCGAGCCGATTCATTGCCAATCCAGTTCGGATAGGTACGGCAAACGCCGGTCGGACGGGTGGCTTCGTGCGCATTGACCATGATTTTGTAATCAGCCGCTTTTTGGATAGCAAACAAATAATGGTTGTTCATCCATTGGCTGTAATGGTATTCGCCGCGGGGAATTATATCGCCCACATAACCGCTTTTTACCGCATCGTAACCGTTGTCTTTCATAAACTGATAGGCACGGTCGATATGGCGTTCGTAATTGCGGATGGAAGAGGATGTTTCGTGATGCATCACCATTTTCACTCCTTTGCTTTCTGCATAGCGGTGAATTTCCTTCACATCGAAATCGGGATAAGGCGTCTGAAAATCGAAGACATAATCTTTGGAATTGCCAAACCAATCTTCCCAACCAATGTTCCAACCTTCCACCAGAACGGCATCGAAACCGTGTTGAGCGGCAAAATCAATGTATTCTTTCACATGAGCCGTATTGGCGGCATGGCGTCCGTTTGGTTTTACTTGGGTAAAATCGGTAACTCCCAGCTGCACGCTTGGCAAATCTGAATAAGACCATGAGCTTCTGCCGGTAATCATTTCCCACCACACGCCGATGTATTTTACGGGTTTAATCCATGAAGTATCTTCGATTTTGCAAGGTTCGTTCAAATTCAATGTAATGCGGGAAGCCAATATATCGCGGGCATCGTCGCTTACGATAATCGTGCGCCACGGCGAAACGCAAGGCGCTTGCAAATGACCTTTGCTTCCATTGGCGTCGGGCGTTAACCAGGATTCGAAAACAAAATTCTGGTCATCCAAATTCAAGTGCATGCAAGCGTAATTAATCAAAGCCGCTTCGTGCAGGTTGATATATAAACCTTCGTTGGTTTTCAACATCAAAGCCGTTTGCACGCCGGTAGGAGAAAACGGCGTTTGCGAACTATTTTCAGTGATCGCTTCTTTCATCAAGCCGCGGATTTCCGACAGACGGGAAGTGGTATAATCGTATTCTTGCGTATCGTAATCTCCCGGAAGCCAGATCGCTACATGGTCGCCAGTCATTGCGAATTGAGAGTGTTCTTCCTTAAGGGAAAAATAAATGAGATTGTCTTGTTGCGGAAATTCATAACGAAAGCCCAATCCATCGTCAAACAAACGAAAACGAATCAGTATTTGCCGATCGGTCGCCGATTGATTCAAAGCGACTGCTAATTCGTTGTATTGATTGCGAATAGTTTTTGTTTCACCCCAGACCGGACGCCAAGTTTCGTCGAACGCGGCTGTTTGAGTATCTGCAATTTGAAAACCATTGTATAAATTGGTTTTCAAATTTTCCGCATCCGATTTTTCTTCCAAAGGAGAAAAATTGTCGAATGTGCGTTTCACTCCTTCCGGCATCAGTTCCAAACCCAATGTACTCGGTTGAATGACAGTTTGTCCCTTGTAGGTCAACGAATAGGTCGGAGAACCCTCGGCAGAAAGCGAAAAGTTCATTTGGCACTTCCCATTGGGGGAAGACAGTGTTTGAGCGCTTGCTATCGAACACGTTAAAAAGCATAGGAGAAATACCCCTTTCATTTTTTTATTCATAAATTCTATTGTTTAGACGGAACGCGGACAATGCAGAAGGACAAATACATACGGATTTTATCTAAGTTCCTCTGTTTTATCTGCATCGTCCGCGTTCCATTGATTTTATTTCAATTCTATAATATACGTACCTTTTGCAGGAACAATTATTTTTTCTTGCAAACTCATGGTTTTTCCGGAAATAATTTCTTTTCCCGAAACAGCCTCGCCCATCACTTCCCTGTATTTTTCCGGCAAAAGCGTTTGCTCTTTATCGGAACCGTTCAAAAGGATTAATACGCAATCGTTCTCTTTGATTCGGGCATAAACGTAGCATCCCGTTTGCTCGTCGGGCGCATAATGAATCAATTTTCCCTTGTCCACTGCCGGATTGGTTTTGCGCCATTGCAACAGTTTTCTCACATAATCAAAAGCTTCGTTTTGCAAATCCGTACGTCCAGCCGCCGTAAAAGCGCTCGCCGGATCGCCGGACCAGCCGCCGGGAAAATCCTTGCGCAAATCCCCATCGCCGTCTTCTTTCTCGCCAGTCATCAAAATTTCCGTACCATAATACAGTTGCGGAATGCCGCGCGTAGTCAAAAGAAAAGCCAAAGCCTGTTTGTAACGACTCAAATCCATTTCTTCCGCTTTCAGAAAACGGCTGGTATCGTGATTATCCAAAAAAATAAGAAGATTGTCTACATCCTTATAAACAAAATCTTGAGCAATCACTTCATAAAGTTTTCTCCAAGGATTATTTTCGGTCGAACGAATATCAAAAGCCTCATTGTAAGCCGTCATCAATCGAAAATCCATAATGGTTTTCAAATTTGTCTGCTTCTCATTGACTTTGGAATTCCGTTGCCACCACGCCAAAGAAGCGCTGCTGGCGGCATACCACGATTCGCCTACGATATTAAAATTGGGATATTCTTCCATCACCCGACTGCACCATCGCGATAAAAAATCGAAATCGGCATACGGATGCGTATCGTGGCGAATGCCGTCGATCCGCGCATATTCGATCCACCAAATACTGTTTTGAATCAAGTAGTCGGCCAACAGCGGATTGCGTTGATTCAGATCGGGCATCGAGGGAACAAACCATCCATCGGTCAGGGCGGCAATCTCCGATTGCGGGGCATGGATATCCATTACCGTATAAAGATTGTGCGTGGTAGAAACAAAACCATCCTGATGATTCAACCAATCATTGCAAGGAAGATCATCCATCCACCAATGCCGGCTGCCGCAATGATTGAAAATCATGTCCATCACGATTTTCATGTCCCGTTGATGAATATTTTCGATCAATTGGCAATATTCTTCATTCGTTCCCAAGCGTTTATCCACCTGGTAAAAATCAGTGATAGCATATCCGTGATAAGATTTGTATTTTTCCGGACCATTCATTTTGTTTTCCAAAACCGGATTGAGCCAAAGGGTGGTCACTCCTAAATCGTTGAAATAATCCAACTGCGCATTGATTCCGGCCAAATCGCCCCCATGACGGGCAAAGGACTCGTTGCGGTTGATCGCTTCGTCGTCCCAAACGTCATTAGACGCATCGCCATTGGCAAAACGATCGGGCATAACCAGATACAATACGTCGGACGAATCGAATCCCTGAGCGCCGGCTGCGGTAGAACGCGCTTTCAATTCATACGTCTTTGTTCCCCCATCGCCAAAATTCAAATTCATAACGCCCGGTTGCGCCTCTTTTCCAATTTCTAAATAAATGAAAAGATAATTGGGATTTTCGACCCGAACCGTTTTTTTCAGACGAACGCCCGGATATTCCAATTGCACTTCCGAATGGGCAATGTCCTTTCCATAAACCAGAATCTGGAGTTCGGGATTTTTCATACCCACCCACCAAAAAGCCGGTTCCATGCGCGTAATTTCCAACGCTTTTGTAGATAAGGACAACATAAAGACTAAAATTACAAATGCTATTTTTTTCAAGATTAACTATTTTTTTTCGTAGTCATTCAATATTCATTCTACCGATCTTAAATCCCTGCGGGCAGAGCGTAAAAAATGTAAGCGCCTCGCCGGATTTTCATCTCTCTGATCACTTTATTTTATAAACAGATACGAAATATTTCGTTCGCTCAACTGAACATTCAGAATGTAACAGCCTTTCGATAAATTAGCGATCGAAATGTTTTTTTCATTTTGCGTCTGCCTAACTAAAATACCGTTGACAGTATATATTTTAGCAGAAACGACAGGCGCTTCCGTAACAATCGTCAAATCATCCGGCGTTTGGATCAAATGCGGTTTTTCTTTTTTGACCGTATCTATTCCCGATGGGAAATTTATTTTTTTGTTGAGCAACACTTTGAATTTCCCCGCTTCCAAATTAATCGTCCCATTTGTATTCGCGACATTCATTGTTTCTCCCGTCAGCAGGTCGTACCAGGTTCCTGCAGCTGGAAAATTGGGGTAAGTCACTGCGCTTCCTTCTGGAGCGAAGTTTCCTATAATAACCATTTTCAAATCGGGAGAGTCCAAGCAAATACGTCTTCCTGCCGACCAATCGTTATAAGCGACCTGCATGTTCCAATAAGACGGATGGTCGAAAGCGTCGCCGTAGTATTCTCTTAACTTATTCAATTTGAAATAGGCATCATATAAAGCTTTTCGTTCCGGCGCCTCATAATAATCCCACCGGATTTCTTTTCGCGCCGTTCGGTTGCCGTCATTAATATCCGATGATCCGGCTCTTGAATTGATCGAATAATCATATCCTAATTCGCCGAATTGCCAAATCATCTTGGCTCCCGGAATCGGAAGAAAGAAGGCGGCACATAAAGCAGCCCGCTCCATTTGTACCGTCAGATTGGTTTTTATATCATTTGAAGCTCCCCATGTTTTCGCTTTATACATCATGCGTTCCTCATCGTGGCTTTCCATGTATCCAACCAAATTATCGTAAGTCCATGATCTTGTCCAACCATTGACGCCGGTAAATTCAGAACCGGATTGATAACCCATGATCGCCTGACAATAGGCGTAATTTTTGTTCCCCCAAGGCATCAATCCTTTCTCGGCCAATTCCCTTTCTTCCCGATCTTCAGCGAAGTGTTCGATAATCATATAGGCATTCGGTTGAGTCTCTTTGATTTGGCTGTAATAATCTTCCAAAATAGCAATCCGGGAAGCGTCGTAATTGGATGCAGTCGCTTCGGTAGAAGGATTTTGGGTAAACCCTTTGGTCAAATCGAATCGAAATCCATCGAAGTGATATTCTTCCAATAAAAAGGCCAGATTGCGTTTGAAATATGCTCTTACCAAAGGCGATTCGTGGTTGAAATCACAAAACACGCTATAGGGATGCGGGGCATCTACATTCAGCCATGGATTATCGGCAGCCGGTTTATTGGTTGCCGCATTCCAGTATAATTTGGCAAAGGGATGTTGTCCGGTAGCATGGTTAAATACCACGTCTAAGATAACGGCCAGACCGCGTTTGTGGCATTCGTCAATAAACTTCTGGTACATTTCTTTGGTACCGTAGGCTTTATCCATAGCAAAATAATAACAGGGATTGTATCCCCAACTATCGTTCCCGTCAAATTCCTGGGTAGGCATCAATTCAATAGCATTGATTCCTAATCCTTTCAAATAGTCCAGTTTACTCCAGACGCCATTTAAATCGCTCGTGGAAGTAAAATCGCGGATCAATAATTCATAAATCACCAATTTATCCTGACGAGGCGCCTGAAAATTGGTAATCTCCCAATTGTAAGGACTTTCGTTTGTTTGAAATACCGAAACCATGCCGTCTTCACTATTCTTTCCTGCAGGATACGGTTTTAAATTCGGATAAGTAGTGGAAGAAATATACCGGTCGTTCCACGGATCCAGCGTTTTTTGAGCGTAAGCGTCTCCCACATAGATACTTCCATCTACAAAATACTGAAAAGCGTATTCTACGTTGGGTTGCAAATTAGCGAGGGTGAGCCACCAATAATCGCCGTCTTTTTTCATCAGATAATCGTTATTCGGCCGCCATTGGTTAAAATCGCCGATGACAAAAATATCGTTTTTGCGCGGAGCATACAGAATAAAGGTAACGGTGTGATCGTCAAGGATATTGATTCCCTCCGGAAGCGCCGGACGGGCCGCTGTTTCTACGTCTTTCTTCACATTCACATAGATGCTGTCGCGCACCGTATTCGGAGCGGTTCCGGCTTCGACAATCGCCCAGAAAGAACCGCCGCTATTGAAGGTATAAGCTTTAGAAATAGAAGTGCCGGTAGCTGTTGCGAATGAATTATTGTCTATATAAAGTTTTAAAGTCGTACTTTGTGAAACCGAAGCGGAAAAAGTAACCGATGCCCCTTTATTCACCACTTGAATAGCAGCGGCAGGCGCCGTAAAGGTAACGTTTAAGCCGGCTTGATAAACATCGACAAATATATCTTTTCCTCCGGTATCTTTTCCTTCTTTTGTACCGGTAGGGTTACGGAAAACAAAACAAATTTTCAGTATTTTTTCAGTAGCCGGTACGCCAAAATAAGACCGGATATTATTGATGGTCAAAGTCGCTTTATCATTGCCTATTTTAGTCAGTTTATTAGCCGGAGTATTGGCCAACGCCAGATTGGAACCGCTGGGCCAAGGCGTTTTTACATATTTCCAATCGCTTCCGCTGGTACTTTTATCAGTTAAGACGCCAATATGCGCATACCAATCTTCGCTATTGCCTGCTAATCCGGCAGTTCCTTGGGTAGCGTCAAAAGTGACGGTTACCGGTTGATCTTCTGTGACGAATGTCGGATTGGTCGTGACCACTTGCGCCGACGACCAGGCCATAGAGGAAAATAAGAGGACTAACGCTAATAATGAGTTTTTCATGTGTATATAGATTTTTTTTATTGCTTATTCATTTAAAAGAGGCTGTCTCAAAAGAACGCGGATCACGCCGATAAACACGGATTTTCGCAGATGCAAATGTATGAAAACTATTTAAATCTAATTGTCAGGAATATAACGGTCTGCGTTAATCCGTGTTATCCGCGTGATCTGCGTTCAAAAGAACTTTTGAGACAGACAGTTATCGGTAACTTTTCCTGATAGGGCTGGTACCGATAACTTTCCTATTGAGCTATTGAATAGTTCCAATGCCTGCATTGAAATCTAAAGTCACTTTTTTGCCTGCAGCAACCTGAACACGAGTCTGGTCATCTCCGTTTCCACGATAGACTATTTTACCGTCGAGGATTATAAATTCCATTCTCCACCAGTCGCCCCCTACAGGAGCTATGTCGGATACGGCGTACATACGCAATTCTCCACTGCCGGTTGTAGTATAGGTCATCGTTTGACCTTCCACTGCAAACGGATAGGTTGCCACGTTCCAACCTCCGAAACAATCGCCCATTCCGTAAACTTTAGCCGGTTCGACAGAAATTTTTCCATGTTCCCAATCGACATACACCATATACATTCCGCTTTCCGCAACATAAGCATTCCCATTAGAAACCGTATAACCGCTATCTTCGCCCAGGCTATAAAAATCGCTCCCCCAGTCTCTGATGGGGCTCCATTTGAAACCTTTGCCTGCCGAAATGTAGCGTACGGCCCAAAAATGACCTGCAAAACCATTCACCGGCGTCATTTCTACGACACCGTTTGACGTCCAATTCCAACTGCCGAAATCATCGCCAATCATGTATATTACTGGAGGAGTTTCGCCTAATAAGTCAATCGTATAGGTATAATCCATCATGTTGAGCGTAATTTGCACCCATTGATCATCCAATACGCGCATCGCTCCCGCATTGTCAATAACCAACTTTCCTGCCAAGTCGGTACTGCCGTCCACTACACAGCCCAGCGCACCGGTCCATCGGTCATCTCCCGACTTATCTTTGCTTGATTGCGGAATGATTTTGAAATATTTGTCAGCGCCGGACATATAAACCTTGATAGTGAAAATAGGATCGTCATAAACGTCCTGATCGCTATGAGAGAATTTGTAATCATCCAAACTGTCTAAATCCCAATTATTTACATTACCAATCAAGTAGTAAGCCGATTCAATAACCGGCGCTGTCAGCGTTACCGAAATTTTCACCGTATCGGAACGCATTTGAAACGTTTGATCCGCCGAGGTTACAGAAGCATTCACAACGAACGATAAATCACGGGCAACCGGACGTTTTCCATAGAACGTCTCGGTAGCGGTACGCAAGCTATCCGTTGGTAAATACAACAAATTTCCATTAGAGGATACGGAATAAAGCAATTTATCCACAGAAGCGTCGCCGGGTTTTGAAACAAGAATTTCATAGGCAACCGATGCTCCATCCATGATATTGAGGGAAGAAATATCGGCTATCGCTACAGAATCGGTTTGAATATCAGCCATGTCGTATGCTGTTTCTGCATTTTTGGCCTCAAAGGCAATCGTAATGGCCGGTTCTTCCGGGTTGGTTTGAGGGGGCGCCACATTTACGTCTACATCGTCTGAACAGGCCGCTCCCAAAAATAGTACGGACAGTAAAGGCAAAATTATTTTTTTCATTTCTCGTGTTTTTTTCTGATTAATAGAATTTTATTGAGGCTTCTTATCGTTTTATCCATAAGAAGCCCTTTATTTATCTTATTCACTTTGCAAAAAAGAAATAGCATTGATCCAAATCATTGAATACAACTCGATAGGTTCCCGCTTTATAAGGAATATTATTACCGGGTGTGGATGCGAGCGAATAAGGGAAGTTGTCTCCGCCCCAATTATTGGTCCATGCATCATCGGTACGGAATTTACATCCTTCCGGGCTGTCGCCGCTTGTCTTGGCATCCGCATCAAATGTCACATCGGCGTACCATACATGCGAATGTGTTCCACCCGCATTCGTCATTTGAATGGGATTTGCGCCCCAACCTTCAAAGGTGCCGACTAATTGCATAGCGGAAAAATCAGACGGATTAGCGCTTGCCGCCGCAATGTTCAGTTCGTTGGTAACGGTATTTAATGTAACGGTGTACCAACCGTCTGCAGCTACCGTGATGTCGCTGGAACCTCCATCGTTATGAGCAAAAGTACCATCGGCATTTTGACCCCATTGTTCAGGCCAAAAGCCCGGAACACCGACGAGCTTGAATCCCTGACCTGCCGGGAAGTATCCGGTGTAGACAAATACGCCTGTACCATTGACTTTGTCATATTCCTGATTTTCCATCAAGGATAATGGAATAAGAGATACGCCAATCGCTGCTTGAGTGTTAGTCCATGTGCCGTCGCCAATACATGCGCCTATTAAATAATAAGTAGCCGGTAATGCATCTGCAGTATAGAATGGAAGTACCGTAATTTTTACCGAATTCGAATAAGCCGCAGGCATAAGAGTAGAAACTACTGCTTTCAACCGAATATAGACATCCATGGGCTTGTCCGGCACTTCTTCAGCCGCTGTCCAGCCGGATAGTTTGATTATGGTTTTATCCAAATCGATAGCATTTGGATTTAGTTGAGCGGTTGTAAATAAAGCCGCCAACTCTTCATAAGTAGCTGATGTTGTGTCTGTTGCTGCATTCCATGTATTATTTAACGATACTTGTACGGAATAAGTGGTAGCGGCGGTAAAGCCGTACTCCGGTTGGGAACAGGTCAATGCGAGTGTTGTAGACTTTTGCAAATCGGTTACAATGGACGCATAAGGCGGCACATTCAATACAAAAGTATCTGGCGGCGTTAATGCGATGGGATGATCGTTGTCTGTTTCGCACGCCCAGAAGAAAGTCACACTGGCGAGCAACATCATTATATTAACTATATTTCTCATTGTTAATCTATTTTATTTAATTTTCAACAATTATTAACATTAATACCCTGGATTTTGTGTTAAATTGCCGTTCATTTGCAATTGGTCGTCCGGTATCGGGAACAGATTGCGGTAATTAGGGATTACCGTACCTTCGTATGCATTGCCTTTCCATTGCCAGTTGTAATTACTGCCTGTGAACATACCGAAGCGAATCAAGTCCTGACGACGCCATCCTTCCCAATAGAGTTCGCGCGCCCGTTCGTCCAAAATGAAATTCAATGTCAAATTGGGCGCAGAAATAGAGGATACGCCTGCGCGTGTTCTCAATTGATTGACATAATCCACAGCCTTCGTCAAATCGCCCTTGCCGCGAACAGCCGCTTCGGCATACATCAGGTATACATCGCCCAAACGGAACAAGGGATAATCCGTATCCACAAAGGTTGCGTCGCTGCCCGGCACTCCGGCAGAAGTTACATTGCGGAATTTGGTTACTCCATAGCCGTTTTTAGTATCGGAATTTAAGATGGTAATATCGAGCGAATGCCCTTCTCCGAAAAACATGGCGCGTTTGTCTCCACTTGTAAATTTGTTGTAAAGCTCCGGACGGGTGGTCGTACCGTTCCAACCGCCAACGCCCATGTCTCCCATATCGCTCAAGGTTGCCGCTTCAATAACAAAGGTCATACATCCGTAGGCTTGCAAATGCAAACCGTCTTGCGGAATCATAAAGATATATTCGCTTGCGCTGCTGTTTTTGTCGTTATCCGCCAAGAAAAGGTAGCTATAATTCGATCCGAGTGAATAACCGGCATTGATGATGTTTTCACACATGGCAATACAATCGGCGGAACGATCGGTTCCGGTCCATACTGCGGAATTGAGATACAGTTTGGCCAACAACATCCAAGCGGATGCTTTGTCCACACGACCGTATTCGTTGGTGTGCGGGTCTTTCAAATCGGGAAGAATAGCGAGCAATTCGCTTTCTACATAATCGAAAAGTTCTGCACGCGATTTTTCTTGCGGAAGTTCTCCTAAGGGAACATTTTCATCAATAAAACCAAATTTCCCAAACACATCAATGGCATTGAAATAAGAGAATGCACGCAGAAAACGCGCTTCTGCCCGGTAAGCAGTTATTTCAGGGATCAGATTGCTTTGCCCTCTATCGTTCAATTTTTCTTCTTCCGTCTGGTTCAAAAACTCGCTTGTCGCGCGCGCTTGATAAGCAATACGAAGATACATAGCGCGAATGAATTGATTACCCACCGTCCAGGTTGCCGTCCCTATTTCGGGAATACCAATATCTCCCCAATGAAGGATGGCTTCATCGGTGGTTACTTCCTGCATCAACCAGAGAGCGCGCATGTATTGTCCGTAACCGTTATCCAAACCTTGAATGTCGGAAGAGCCGGCATCTATCGGTCCGCTGACAGATAAACCGGCATACAATTTACCCAGATTTTGTTTATAGGCGCTCGGATCATCCTTAAATATCTCGTCGGTAATAATGGAAGAATCTTCGGGAATAACGTCCAAATCATCCATACACGAATTCAGAGCCACTGCGGCCACTACCGCACAAGCTAAATATTTTGTGATTTTAAATATATTTTTCATACTGTATTATCTTGTTTTCAAAATTAAAAGTTCAAATTCAGACCCAGCAAGAACGTACGCGGACGCGGATACAGATTTTCAACTACGCCCGGTTTAATAGCATCTATCACTTTATTATCGCTTCCAGGCGCTACTTCAGGGTCATGTACATTGGCCTTAGTCAGAATCAAAATATTTTGAACAGAGAAATAGATACGCATATCTACGCCCTTTGCAATCTGATTGAAGTTGTAGCCCAAGGTCGCATTGTCCCATTTTAAGAAGGAACCGTTTTCAATCCACTCGTCCGAAATTCGTTCGATATCGGTGGGAGCAAGGTATTTCGTGGAAACAATGTTGTCCAAAAAACTGCCGGACGGATCCAATTGCAGACGGTATGAATTCATAGCCGCTATTTGATTGTAGATATAGTTTCCTACACTGGCACGCCAGGCCATGGAAAAGTCGAATTTTTTATAGGATAAATTGGTAGATAATCCCATAGTTGCCTCCGGATTCGGAGAGTGAAAGAGGTATCTGTCTTTGCTATCTATGGTTCCATCTCCATTCAAATCTTCAAATAAGCCCTCTATTGTATTTCCTTTTTCATCATACACCTGACGGTAAACATTGTAAGTGTAAGGCGAATAGCCTAATTGAAATATCGAAAGAGGAATACCGCCGCCGCCGCTTGAAACATAAGTTCTTTCATTGCTCGCTTCTGCCGAATAGTCGGTGATTTTCAGTTTATTTATGGAAATATTGTAACCTAACGACCAGTTAAAAGCTCCCGGTTGTGAATTACGAATCACATCCCAATTCAAACCGAGTTCCACCCCTTTGGTAGAGAAAGCTCCATTGTTCATATACATTTGATTCGCAAAATTTACGCCTGCAGGTATCATTACATTTGCCAACAAATCCTTCGATTTTTTGTAATAGAAATCAAGCGAACCGTACACGCGGTTTTTAGCAAATCCAAAATCCAAACCGGCATTGTACGTGGTTGTTTTTTCCCATTTCAAATCAGGGTTATATGCCAAAGGGTAAATAGGATAAGCATTTGCATCGTTTGCAAAATATTGCGATTTGGTATTTGTTCCGAGTCCATACAACGGTAAATACCGGTTGATGTTAATCCGTTCATCTCCGTAAAGGTTTTGTTGTCCGGTAACGCCCCAACCCAAACGCAATTTTAAGTTAGATAGAACCTCTTGATTTTTCAAAGCTCCTTCTTCGCTGATACGCCATGCCAAACTTGCGGCAGGGAAAACGCCCGAGCGGTTCTCTTTCGAGAACATGGAAGAATGGTCGTTTCTTATCGTCAGCGTAAGCAGATATTTATCATAGAACGATAAGTTTGCGCGGCCAAAGAAAGAAAGCAATACTTTGGGCGTATAAATTTTGTATACCGGCAATTCAATTGAACTTACGAGAGCGTGTCTAATAACGTCATTGCTGTTGCGTTCAGTTCCGGTGTTAAACTTTTGATAAGAATAACCGCCGGTCAAGTCCAATTTGAAGAAATCGAACGTATTGTTGTATTTCAAATAGGCATCTAACAACCGGTTGGTATTGTGTCCCTTGTTGTGCCATTCGGCTCCTACAGGCTCGGTAATTCCGTCATGCGTAAGCATCGTATTGGCCGTTTTAGTGGTACGGGAATCTTCAAACCATCTTTCTTTTTGCAAACCTAAATTCAAAACAGCGTTTAAGCCTTTTACAAAAGGAAACGCATAGTCGAATTGTACATTCCCCCACAGTTTCCATGAATCGGAAGTATGATTGACTTCGTTTAACAAAGCCAATGGATTGCGTCCGGAAAGGTTGTTTGGGTTTCCATCCATGCCCAACCATTCATAATATCCAAGATAGGGGGCCTTTTCGTCGCGACTGCCGTTTACGTAAATGGGTTTCGTCGGGTCGAACCGCATGGCTCCCCCAATTGCACCATCTTCGTCGGCTTTGTTGTATTTTTCGTAAGAACCGTTTACGTTCACATCTACTTTTAAAGTATTATTGAAAAAAGTAGGACTCAAAACGATGCTTGTATTGGCGCGTTTATACCCTGACGTGATCAATAAACCCGGAGTACTGTTAAAACCTACGCTGATGCGAGCCGGAAGAAAGGAACCAAATTTACCTAATCCAGAGAGATTAAGATTAGTACCTATTGCGTTTTTGAAAATTTCACTTTGCCAATCGGTGTTATACATTTTTCCATTGTAACCCAACATGGCAGCCGATGACGTTTGAAAATTGGTAACCGCTTCGATAAAATCGGGTTGACTGAGCGTTTTTACCGTCCAAGGCACTGTCATTACGGTACCTTGCGCATCCAGATTAAATTTCCATTTGCCTTCTCCTCCCCTTTTGGTTGTAATCAAAATGACGCCATTCGAAGCGCGAGATCCATAAATAGTTGCAGCTGAAGCATCTTTCAAAACCGAAAATGTCTCAATGTCATTCGGGTTTATTTGCGAAAGAGTGGCATTTTCCAAAGGAAGTCCATCGACAACAATTAAAGGATCGTTGCTGGCATCCAACGAAGCGCCTCCGCGAATACGAATCTGCGAAGCAGTTCCCGGATTACCGTTAGGAATTACCAATACGCCGGGCATACGGCCGGTAATCAAGTTATCCGCCGTTACAATAGGGCCTTTATTCATATCCTTGGCCGTTAACAATTCTACAGAGCCGGTTGCATCCGATTTTTTAACTGCACCGTATCCGATCACCACCAGTTCATCTAATAACTGGGTATTTTCCCGGAGCGTTACATTAATCATACTCTTTCCCGCGGCCAGCACTTCTTGTGTGGTATATCCGATAAACGAAATAACCAACACGGCATTGTCGGCTACTGTTAACTGGAAATTACCATCCAAATCTGTAACTGTGCCCATTGTTGTTCCTTTCACAGCAACGGATGCGCCAATAACCGGCTCGCCGGCGGCATCCACTACAGTTCCGGAAACAGTTCTTGAATTCTGAGCAAAGACACTCAAACTCACCCACGCACATATAATCAACATACATGCTCGTTGGAAATTTTTAGTCAGTAGTTTTCTCTTCTTCATACAATTTTCATAAATATTTATATAGTGAATAATGGTTTATAAAGTTTACAAAATTAAAAAAAATACAGTATGTTACAAATTACCTCAAGAAAAAATCTAAATGGAAATATTTTCAGCTAATTGACAATTAACTATTTACAAATTTTCAAATGTTTGAAAATCTAACTTTCTTTGGAAGATTTTGATACAATTACCCCCGAATCAACCCCAATTGTTCCTTCCTAAAAGTCGATCCCGTAGTGACACAATCGGAATTTTTTTGTAAGTTGTTTCATTTTTAGACGTAAAAACAGTACTTTTGTGAAATATTACAAATAAGAATAGCCCACGAAACGAGAAGGAGGAGGGAAAGATACATTATCCTTTGCAATTAAGGGAACTATTGAAAAATAAGGGTGAAATAAGGTACAATAAGGATGATATAAGGATGAAATAAGGATGATATAATAAACGTCATTAATATTTACTGATAAATTTTAATATTTATATTTATTCATTTTATTATCATTATTTTAAATTTATAGGTGCGTATTTATTT
>JGI24699J35502_11134122_pt1 | contig 33843 bp, 26 predicted proteins | sample TergutMp193P4_FD_35502 | JGI IMG/M metagenome (IMG submission 35502)
TGGGCGTATATGATTTGAAAATGTTGCGGTTGTATAATTATATTTATCAACAGAGCGATTGCAATTTTTCGATTGTCCATAGCTTGGACGGATACGACGAAATCTCTCTGACGGATAAATTTAAGGTGATTAATTCGCGGGAAGAGCGGATGTTTGAACCGGAAATGACGGGAATGAAACGAGTGAATCCCGAAGAATTGTTCGGCGGAGATACTCCGGCTGAAGCAGCCCGTATATTTGACCGCGTATTGAATAATACGGCAACAGAATCGCAAAAAAATGTGGTCGTTGTCAATGCGGCAATAGCTATTCAAACCATTGCGCCGAATCGAGATTTTCAAACCTGTATTGAAATAGCTAACGAGTCGTTAGCATCCGGAAAAGCAAAATCCGCTTTCATCAAATTCAAAGAATTAAATTCATAACATAATGTTAGGAGATTGCGGGTCAAGCCCGCAATGACATAATAATTTATAATTCATAATTCATAATTAGTAATGAATATCTTAAATACCATTTGTCATAGTAAACGGCTTGAAATTGCCCGTCAAAAGGAAGCGATTCCTCTTTCGGACATGAAGAACATCTTGAGTTCTCAATTCAGAGATAAAGCTTCGTTCAAGCAAGCTTTAACAAATTCGGATTCGGGAATTATTGCTGAATTTAAACGAAAATCGCCATCCAAAGGTTGGATTCATCCGGAAGCCGATGTGACGACTGTAGTGCGGTCGTATGAAGTTTCTGGGGCGACAGCCGTCTCCTGTTTGACCGATGAACCCTTTTTCGGCGGCAATTTTGCCGACTTCAAAAAAGCTCGCGAGGCAATTGACCGGATACCGCTTTTGCGTAAAGATTTTATTTTGGACGAATACCAACTCTATCAATCTAAAGCGATAGGCTCCGACGTCATATTGTTGATTGCCGCTTGTTTGACGGCGGAAGAAATCGCCCGTTTCACTTCAATCGCTCATGACTTGGATATGGAGGTATTAGTAGAAATTCATGAAGAATCGGAACTGTCTTCCATTCCTCCCGACGCGGATGCAATCGGAATTAATAATCGGAATTTGAAAACTTTTGTAACCGATATCCGGCATACTTTAGAATTGGCAAGTCGGATTCCGGATAAGTTTTTGAAAATTTCGGAAAGCGGATTATCTCGTCCCGAAACGGTGATTCAACTTCGGCAAGCCGGTTTCAAAGGATTTCTGATGGGCGAAAATTTTATGAAAACGACTGATCCGGGCGAGGCGTTGAAAGCGTTTATTAAGGAATTATGAAAATCAAAGTGTGCGGGATGAAAGATCCCGAAAATATACGGGCTTTAGCCGAACTTCCTATTGACTTAATGGGCTTGATTTTCTACGAAAAATCGCCGCGTTGCGTCAATGATTGGGATGCCGACCGAATCAATGCGCTTTCGTTGACAATTCCCAAAGTAGGCGTGTTTGTCAACGCTTCGTTGGAAGTTATTTTGGATAAAATGGAGCGATTCCGTTTGCAATCGGTTCAATTACACGGAAAAGAATCGCCCGATTTTTGTCGCGCTTTACGAGAAAAAAATATTTTGATTATCAAAGCTTTCCAAATCAAGACAATCGAAGATTGGGAAACTTGCCGGCTTTACGAGGATTGCTGCGATTATTTTTTATTCGATACTCCGACACATGGGTACGGCGGTTCGGGAAACAAGTTCGATTGGGAAATGCTTTCAGCTTACACCGGAGCAACTTCTTTCTTCTTGAGCGGCGGCATTGCGCCGGAAGATGCCGAAAAAATTAACCGTTTGAATTTTCCTCAATTAATTGCTATTGATTTGAATAGTCGGTTTGAAACAGCACCGGGCATAAAAGATATAAACAGCATCCGGAAGTTTTTATCCGGATTAAATAAAAAAACAGAATTATTATGAATAAAATAAATGCTTTATTTCAGAATAAGAAACGGGAAATACTTTCCGTTTACTTTACCGCCGGTTTTCCGGCTATCCACGATACGGAAAAAATTATTTTTGCACTGCAAAACGCCGGCGTTGACCTCGTCGAAGTGGGAATCCCGTTTTCCGATCCGTTGGCCGACGGACCGGTCATTCAAGAAAGCAGCACAATCGCTCTCCGAAACGGTATGAATTTGCGATTGCTGTTTTCCCAATTGGACCAGATCAAAGACAAAGTGCATATTCCATTGATTCTGATGGGTTATCTGAATCCTATTATGCAATACGGATTTGAAAACTTCTGTAAGGATTGTAAAAAAACAGGCGTTTCCGGGATGATTATCCCCGATTTGCCTTTCAACGAGTATTTGAACGAATATAAACCAATCTCCGACCGCTATGATTTGAAAGTCGTATTGTTAATCACTCCCGAAACCTCCGATGAACGCATCCGTTTGATTGATGAACATACCGATGGATTTATCTATATGGTTTCTTCAGCAGCAACGACCGGCGCGCAGCAACGGTTTGACGAGAAAAAATTAGATTATTTTCGCCGCATCGGTTGTATGAATTTACGCAATCCGTTGTTAATCGGTTTCGGAATATCAAACCATGATACGCTTGCCGCAGCTTTTAAATATGCCTCAGGCGCAATCATCGGCAGTCGGTTTATTCGCTTGCTGGCGGAAGAAAAATCGCCGGAAGCGGCAGTCGAAAAACTGTTGGAATCGCTTGCGAATTAATTTTGATAACCGGCAATCGGTAACCGGTTGCCGGCCTTTAACGGCTGTGGCTGGAATGTTGAGAACCATTAATTTTTAGTTTTCAATTCCATTATTTGTTCCTTTGAATAGCCTGTAAAGAAAATAATATCTTCTATTGCCATATTTTTTTGAAAATATTTTTTGATAGCGGCAATTTTTTCTTCTTCACGAGCTTCTTCTCGCGCGCAATCCATGGCGCTGCGAACTTCGTGATAATCTGTTATGCTTTTCTTGTATGCTCTCATATCTTTTTTTGTTAATCGTTTTATTTCCGCTAATTCAAATAAATTTTCAAAAATCTTGCCCCGAACTGAAGTCGGACGCTCTCTTAATTTGTATAAGTTTTTCAGTATAAACAACCATTGGTCGAATCGGGTTTCCAATTCTTCCTCCGTCTTTTTGAATTTCGGCAATTCGATAAATGCAAATTTCAACTTGTTTGAATATTGCGTTTTTGTTCGCTCTCGCTCAAGTTGTACATATTCGATTACCTGTTCTTTGTCTTCTTCCGACTCATCGAAAAGTACGAAATCCAAAATTCCCACCATATAGACCGCTTTCAAGCGGAAGTTCCAGATGCCGCGAGGCGCTTGTTTTTGTATCGGTAACGAGGCATAATAAAGACTTCGATCTCGAAAAAACGGTTGCTTTTCCTTTTGCATCTCAACAATAAAATATTCCTCCTTTTCGTTGGTACAAAAAATGTCAAAAATCGCTTTTCGTTCGGTTTTTAAATTTCCCCATTGTTCCGGAGGAAGGTATTGAATATCGGTTATCAAGCCTTCTCCCTTAATCACTTGATTGAGAAAATCAATCAATAAATTTTTCACCCCAAATACCCTGTGAAATCCGTAATCTGTTAATAGGTTCAGATACCTCGAATTTAATTCTTCGAATACTTTTTCTTTCATAATTAGCGCTTTGATTAAATATATATAATATGCAGGCAAAGTTATATGTTTTTTTGAAATCAGCAATCAGACCGCAAAAATTTAACATTTTATTTTTCTCCGGAGCGCAATTTTCACCCTTTTGGGGGATTGATAGCAATAATTCCATTTACTAATTTTACTCGGAATTATATACAATTCAAATATTGAACTTTATTAACATAACATAAGAAATAAACAACTTAAAATTCGAGAGTTATGAAAAACGTGATTATTTTTTCAGTTTGCATGCTTTGTGCAAGCGTTAATTTATTAGCGCAGCCGCAGCAAAAGTTTACTATTCAAAACGGAACAAAAATGGTGTTTTATGATGATTTAGAAACGGCTGTACAGCAAGCGGCTTCGGGCGATACGATTTACCTGCCGGGAGGATTATTTCAACTGCAAAGCGAATTGATTATCAATAAAAAATTGGCTATTTTCGGAACCGGGTGGGATACGGGAACCATGGGCGGAATTTCTATTACGCAAATACAAAATGATATTCGTTTCGCCGAAGGTTCGAGCGGCAGTTTACTTACCGGTTGTAATATAAGCGGAAATATTAATTTCGAATCGAACCTGCAAAATATAACTATTTTACGTAATAGGATAAGCGGAAATATTAACTTTACTTCCGGTAAACAGATGGTTGTCAGCGAGAATTGGGTAGCGTCGTCTATTGGGATTTATGGAGATACATCTGATGAGTGTCAAATTAATAATAATTACAGCAGATCAATCATCAACTTTAGTAATTCGCGCATATATAACAATGTAACTGAGTTTGCTACTAATTTATATGGATGTACCGTTGAAAACAATTTTATTATGAATGAGTCAGACGCAGATATTTCCTCTTGTTCGAATTGTTATTTCAATAACAATGCCTTCGAAGGAAATATAACATTTCCGGTAGGAACAAATATAGGAAACAATAATTTGATGGACCAATCCATGGCCGATACTTTTAACGGTACCGAGCAGCCGAAAGATTTGGAAATACAAGATAGCAGCCCCTGCAAAAACGCCGGCACCGACGGCACGGATATTGGTATCTACGGAGGAATCAATCCATGGAAACCGGACGAATTGCCTTTTAATCCGCATATCATTCAAGTAGTTATTCCTACACAAGCGGATAAAGACGGAAATTTGAAAGTAAACATCTCCGTTGCGGCTCAAACCAGATAAAAACAGAATTCTTATGAAACGAATTTATCTTTGGATATTTTTGTTGTTTGCCTGCGGAAATATATTCGCTCAAAGCAATATCGTTCATTACGAGTATTGGCTGAATAACGATTATGCCCATCGCACGACTGCAACCGCAAATTCAACCGAATTTAATCTGTCGGCTGATATTCCGACACAGGAAATTGAACCGGGCATACACACTTTTAATGTGCGATTTAAGGATTCCTACGGGCGGTGGAGCAGTCCGGTCAGTCAATATTTTCAAAAATTGACTTCCGATATTGTTCTTAGGAATATAACGGCTTACGAATATTGGTTCAATGATGACTACGGTAAAAAAATCAGAAAGGATGTAGCTCCTCAACAAACTTTGATTCTTTTGGACAGTGTAAATCGTTCATCCGCCGATAAAAGAATCAATACAATCTCTTACCGTTTTCTGGACGATTCGGGACTTTGGAGTTCAACCTTCACCGCTGATTTTTATCAAACAGTTACGATTTCCGTAAATCTGACTTATACGAAAAGTGTATTGCCGGGAGAAACGCCTGTGGTAGAAACCGGGTATCCCGATTATGCCGATGTAGGTTTTACTTTGTATAATATTACCAAAGAGGAAGATATTACCGACATGACCGTTCAATTTCCGGATATTGTGTTGACTCTACCGGTTGATGCCGGAGATTCTATTGCGATTACGGCTATCGGCTACAGTACGGAACGTATCAATTACTTTCCATGGCAAAAAGTCCGAATTTTAACTCGCTTCAGAATTTGTCGGCTTTTGCTTCCACCGAATTGGTAGAAAATACGCACTATATTCTCCAGACTTTGGAAGTAAAGAGCGGAATAATTACGGCAACAACTATCCCGACCATTCCGAAATTGGATGAAAGTCAATTGTATTATACTACGAGCCTTGTTTACCGTTAATAAGGCTTTGGTCGCTCTCGACAATTACGTAACGCTTCGCAGTGAAGTGGAATTGAAAGAAGAGGTTCGAAATCAAGTCAACGGCTTGAAACTGATAGCCTATATTCCCGAAAATTGCTTATTTGTTGATCATTCGGTCATGATCGGCGACAGCGTTTTCAATAATTATACGATTCAAGACAATCAATTGACGGTTCTTTTGGCTTCCGATTCCGACATTGTTCATTTCTGTATTGTTCCGACGCAAGGAGGCGAGTATGCGCCCAACGGCTTTATCGAATTTACAATGACCGGCCGAACGATACGGCAACCGATAGGAACGGCATATTTTAAAGCGGAAGGATTAACTATCTATGCTCCAAGTATTACATCACAAAAAACGATACCGGTCAAAGGAATTGTTCCGGCGCAATCGTTGGTTAGAGTTTACGATGACGATGAATTGATAGGACAAACTACCGCTTTGGCGAACGGCCATTGGGCAATGTCATGCGATTTGCAAAGTGCAACCGGATTTTCATTTCACAATATTCGCGCAGAAGTCACTACGACGCAAGGTTTGACCTTACAGACCGAAACGAAAGAAGTAGTTTATGATGAAACATTGAATGAACCGGTTCGGGTGATGATGTATAATACGGCGCATAGTGCAACCTCCTTAGAATTGCAGGAATATGTAACAAACTTTGATTATCAAAATCCGTCAATGGCAGGACGTGTCTATTGGTATTGGCCCGACTATTTATGATCCGGCAAAAGGATTATGGGTACTACCGGTCAATTTTTCAGCAATTCCTTACCGATTAATGTTCAAGTCCTCTTTGGCCGCAAATATGTGCAACGTTATGAGCCGGATACTCAAAATACGGTAAAAATGAAAGGGGAAGACATCGTAAGGCTATTCAGCCAACTGTACGATAAATGGAAAGAATGCGGCGATACGGCAGGCATCGGCTTTGACGACGGGGAAAAACGATTTTTCGAATCTCCCGGAAGGAGATGATGTTCAAAGATTGTTGCAACTCACTCATGACGAATTAGTTAAAATGATAGAAGATCCCTTTTTGAATTTGGAAATTAACGGAAAAGGTTTCATTGAAGTAATCGCGGAACCCAAGGATGCCGCTGCCGGAAAAACAATTATCGCTCGCTCGATTTCCTCTGTCTTAGCGACAGTAACCGGCAGTGCCGTTTTGGATGCCGACGGTAAAGCGATTCTTCAAGTCGCCGGCGAATTGCCCGGAAGTACGCAAATTGTCATTACTTTAGACGGAACCGATGTGAAAACAACGACAGATGTTTACATAGCGATGGCGCTTGCCGTACCGGAACAGCAGCAGGAACAAGTTGAAATACCGGTTGCTTCTATCCCGTCGGGTTCGACCGTCATCAAAAACACGGAAGTGAGTCTTTCTTCCGCAACCGAAGGCGCCGACATTTATTATACCACGGACGGTTCCGATCCTTCCGGTTCGGCCGGTATAGAATATACTCGACCGATTGTCTTGACGGAAGATGTTACTATTCGGGCCATAGCCGTAAAAGAAGGTATGACAGACAGTGAAATTGCCGTTTTCGAATATACGATAGATATAGATATCGAAACGAACATTGATCAACCCGATCGGACTGCGATACTTTTTGTCAGAAATCAAACGCTTGTCATTCGAGGACTTAAACCTGGTGAATCCTACACGGTCTATTCTGTCTTAGGAACCGTTGTTACTCAAGGAATCGTTACGGATCAAGTTGAACAACAGATCTTTTTACCCTATAAAGGAATATTTGTCGTTTCGACGCCGATAGTGAAAGCCAAAGTGCCGGTTGAGTAAGAATTATGAATTAAGAATTATGAATTATGAATTAAAGGTTTAAGGGGCTGTGTCAAAAGAGTTTTGAGACAGCCTCTTTTCATTGCGGGCTTGACGTGGAATGACCGGTAAAAATAATATGATTTTGGCGGTTATATTCGATAAAAATGGTTAATAACTGTTGCAATCAGCCAAACGAATAGCGATTGAAAAAATGCTTATCATCACCAAAGATGAAGAAAATACAATTTCGGAAAACGACGTAAATATTGACGTTGTTCCAATTTGGAAATGGTTATTGCGCTATAATTCATAATTAATAATTCATAATTAATAATTCATTGGTCTTTGTGAATACTTCCTTCAGCCGGCTCCTCCGTATTATCCGGCTCCTCTGTATATCCCAAGGCAATCGCTTTTTTCCAATCATTGATAGCGCTTTCTTTTTCGTGAAGCAAAAGTTTGGTGCGATACCTTATGACATAAAAGTAAGGATTCGGGGAATTATCGCCGGCTAAACGGATGGCTCGATTGATATCGGAAGAAGCTTTTCCCGGTTTTTTCATTAAAAGGTATAATTCGGCTCGGCCGGCATACAGATTAAAATTTTCCGGTTCCTTATCCAAAAGGTAGTTGTAAATTTTTTCAGCTTCTTCGTAATCGCCTCTGAACTTAGCTAAAGAGGCAAATCCGTTGCGGGCGTACAAGCTCTTCGGATTCAACTCAAGCATTCGTCTGAAATCCGCTTCAGCCCGATCAGTATTTTTGATTTGCAAATACAACAAACCGCGTTGATACAACGCTTCTTCGTTGTTCGGATTTTCTTCGAGCAAAGTGGAATAATCAATAATTGCATGCTCCGCTTGTCCCATTTCCGCAAACAAGGAAGCGCGCGATTCGAGGAAAACGGACTGTTTCGGAAATGTCCCCAACGCCGCCGTATAGGAGAGAATAGCTTCGTCGCGTTTGCCCAATCTTCGCTGAATTGTTCCCAGATTGTTTAATAAAAAAGGATTCAGAGGATTGTCCGGATCGTTTTTCAGAACAGCTTTCAATGCAATTTCGGCGGAATCCAAACGGTTTCGTTCTATGTAATCAAACGCTGAAGAAAGTCCGCCGAGGTCGTTCTGCGCCGATACATAAACATTTCCGAGCAAGAAAACAAGGACTGTTATTCCTGCCCGGAAATTTTTTTTCAAATACGATTTATTCACGGATTTTATTTAACCGGTACAACCGGTGCAATCAGTTTGTATCCTTTTCCGTGAATATTCATAATTTCCACTCGCGGGTCTTCTTTCAATAATTTCCGAAGCTTGGTAATATATACGTCCATGCTGCGAGCGGCAAATTGATAGAAATCGGGATGAGGCTTCCAAATGGTATTGACTGCAAATTCCCGATCCAGAATATCATTCATATTGATGCACAAATGAGCCAACAATTCGCTTTCTTTGGTTGTCAGCTTTGTAGTTTCCTTACCATAGCTCAGTATTTGTTTCTGCGTGTCGAACAAGAATTTACCGATATGAAACAAAGGAATTTCCTTGTTTTTCTTTCCGTTTATTCTTCGCATGATGGCTTCAATGCGCAACAAAAGCTCTTCCATGCTGAACGGCTTGGTCAGGTAATCATCGGCTCCGGCTTTGAATCCTTCCAATATGTCTTCTTTCAAATTTTTTGCTGTTAAAAAGATAATCGGGATTTCCGCATTCAATATACGAATTTCCTGAGCCAAAGTAAAGCCGTCTTTTTGAGGCATCATTACATCGAGAAGGCAAAAATCGTATTTTTTTTCGGGAAAAGCTCTTATCCCAACTTCTCCATTCGGGAATAAATCGGCGTCAAATCCTTTGGCTTGTAAGTATTCTCTCAAGATCATTCCTAAATTTTCGTCGTCTTCACACATGAAGATCTTTACTTTTTCTTCCATAATCACATATTTTATTTACGTTTAAAATAACTTTTTCTCTCTTTTTTATTGAACATACGGTAAACAGATAATGAATTTGGTTCCGACGTTCAACTCACTTTCCACTTTGATGGTACCATTCAGTTCGCTGACAACTTTTTTTACGTAAGCCAAACCCAAACCGAATCCTTTTACATCGTGCACATTTCCCGTACTTACCCGATAAAAACGTTCAAAAATCTTTTTCAGATTTTCTTTTCTGATTCCGGCTCCGTTATCCCGAATGCTGATATAAATTTTATCATCTGCATTTTCCGTCCGGGCAACCAATTGCAACGGAACCTCCGGCTTACGGTATTTCACCGCATTTTCCATCAGATTGAAAAGGACGTTGGTAAAGTGCATTTCGTCCACATAAATCATCGGTTCTATCGCTTCTAACTCTAATTCGAGCGATCCGCCGCATTTTTCAATTTGTATATCGAAAATTTGCGCCACTTTAAGCAATAAATCATTGGCATCCAATTCTTTTATTTTCAGCGCCGAATGTCCGCCTCCCATCAAAGCCATCTGTAAGACTTTATCTATCAGAAATTGCAGACGTTTGGTCTCGTCTGTGATGGTTCGCGTAATCCGGATAAAAGAAGCCGATTTAGTCAGCGGGCCGGATTGTTCCAAAGTCGCTATCAGATTTTCGTCGCTAAGCATTTGTCCGGCAATTGAAATACTGGAAACCGGCGTTTTCAGCTCATGAGTCATGTTGCTGACAAAATCCCGGTTCATTTCGGATAAATGTCTTTGCCTTAATATAATATAAAGCGTTGCCGTAAATACTGCCAACAAGAGCGCCGAAAAAGCAATGGACGGAATAATGAATTTAATGGAGTTTAATGCCGTTTGATTTTTCGCCGGAAAAGTAACTTGCAGCGTATATAATTTAGAAGCCGGATCGTTGGGAAACAGAATCTGAGAAAAAACTTTTTTCGGATCAAATATTTCAAAATCCGAGCTTTTATAAACGACATTACGATTGTTATCAATTACCGCATATTGAAAAGGTAAAGCGATGTTGTTGTTTGCCAATGCTATTTCAATGTTAGTTTTTAATTGTTTAAATTCTATCCTTTCTTCAATCGGTGTTTCATCGGCTTTCATCAGTTGACGAATTACTTCGCTCAGCAAATTTTCACTGTTGTAATACCGTTCGTACAATGATTCTTGAATGGATTGCGATTGAGAATTTAAACTGCTTTTTCCCGCTCCGCGCACAGTACTTAATTGGGCCGTTATATTTTCTTCCGCATTAAGATCCGGCGGAGTGGTCCATTTTTCCGAACCCTTGAGTATCAGTTGTCTTTGTTCTTTTCCTAAAATATTGTCAATCGGAGAATTATTTTTACTTCCCGGTTTCTTCCCTAAATTCAATATCTGATCTTTCAAAAGCCGGGAAGCTTCATCCAAATCCAAACTGTGAGATACTTGAAACAAGCTTCTCTTAACAGCTGCCTCAAATTGTTCATCTTGAGTCGTTACGATTTCGCGAATGTAATTAATCTGCAAATATAACAACCCGCCGAAGGCAAAGATCATAACAATTACAAGTAGTTGAATGGCTGATTTTCTCATGGATAATTAATGCTCATAAATTAGATAGCAAAGTAACGGTTTTTTTCTTTAACATTTATCAAAAAAAACTCAAAAAAGGAGTGAATTATAAATAAATGTTTTTAACAAAACGGACGAAATGTTAATTTATTGAGTGGGAATGTTAAAATTTTATTTCAACTTATTTTCAGATTGCTTAACAACGCCACATAACGAGTGATTGCATCGGCAATTTCTTCGAGAAAAATAAATTCATCCGCCGTATGGGATCGAGCGGATTTTCCCGGTCCGATCTTTAAAGAAGGAAAGCGCATAAATGCTTGATCCGATAAAGTCGGCGAACCGAACGGTATCATGCCCGATTCGATTGCTCGTCGAACCAAAGGATGTTCCGGCGCTATCCGCGATGAATTTAAGCGGAAAGAACGCGCCCGGACTTCGGCCCCACAGGCGCCGGATATGGTTTCAAAAAGCGTTTCATTTGTATAAAATTCATTGGTTCGAATATCAACCGTAAATTTACACTCATCGGGAATTACGTTGTGTTGTATTCCGGCTTGTATTCCGGTTACGGTCATTTTCACGGGACCCAACAGAGGACTTACCAAAGGGAAACGATGATTCCTAAACCAATCAATCGCCGGGATTGCTTTATAAATAGCATTTTCTCCTTCTTCTCGAGCTGCATGTCCCGCTTTTCCGTAAACGACGCCGTCTAAAACCATCAGTCCTTTTTCGGCAATGGCCGGTTGCATCGAAGTCGGCTCTCCCACCACTCCCAAATCAATGGGCGGCAATTCGGGTAAAACAGATTCAATACCGTTCTTTCCCGATATTTCTTCTTCGCAAGAAGCCAAAAAAATGAAATTGTTTTCTTGTTCCGTTTGTGTTAAAATCAAAAACGCTTGAAGCAGAGAGACTACGGAAGCGCCGGCATCGTTGCTGCCCAAGCCGTAGAGTTTACCGGTTTCTTCGGTCGGCCGGAAAGGATCTTTTGTCCAACCGGCTGCCGGTTTTACCGTATCAATATGTGAATTAAGAAGTATAGTCGGTTTTTGACTATTCCGATTCGGTGAAAATAACCAAATATTATTTCCTTTTCGTTGAGGAAACAATTTTTTTTCTTTTAGCGTAATTTCTAAGAAATCAGCCAATTGATTTTCTTCTCCGCTGACGGAAGGTATGGAAATGAGTTGTTTTAACAAATCAACCGCATCATAAAAAAAAGAAACGTCTCTATTCATAAATAGGAATAAACTTGCTGCAAAGTTAGAATAAAAATTGTATATTTGCAGGCTGTTTTTAAATATAGAAATGGAATATTATCATCTTTCACAATTGGTTCATCAACACGCCCTGCAATTCGGAGATCAAGAGGCGTTAAAAATGCGCGATAAAACAACCGGCATTTGGTCTTCGGTTTCATGGGAAGATTTCTCAAAGAAGATTATTGCCGTTGCTCGGTCCATGTGTCATACCGGCGTCAAGCCGCACGCCAACATCGGTATTTATGCTCAAAACATGGTTGAATGCTTATATGTTGATTTCGGCGCTTTTGCCAACCGGGCAGTTGTAGTTCCCATGTATGCGACCGCTTCGATTCCGCAAATAACGTATATGATTGAAGAAGCGGAAATTCAATTATTGTTTGTAGGCGAACAGCAACAATACGATAATGCGTGGCAGGTGTTCCAAACCAGTAATTTTCTGAAGCAGATCATTATTTTGGATAATAGCGTAACTAAAGCTCCACAGGATAAAACATCCATGTATTTTGATTATTTCAGCTCGCCGAAAAATCGCTCCTCTCAAGATATGATTGCGGTGGATAAGCGGATGAAAGAAGCACGAGACGAAGATGTCGCCCATATTATTTATACTTCCGGGACAACCGGAGAACCCAAAGGGGCAATTTTAACTCACAATAACTACATGGAAGCTTTTCGGTTGCACGATATACGGTTGTCTTATCTTCCGCAACGATTTCTTTCCATCAGTTTTCTGCCGTTAGCGCATGTTTTTGAAAAAGCATGGTCGTTTTATTGTTTGCATCTCGGTTGTACGGTGGCGGTTAATTTGGATCCGAAAGAAATAACGACTTCCATTAAAGAAATCAAACCGGAAGCGATGTGTGGCGTTCCGCGTTTTTGGGAAAAAGTATATGCCGGCGTTCAAGAAAAAATCGAAAGTTCGAATTTTATTGCAAGAGCCATTTATCATAATGCGGTTAATACGGGAAGAAAATACAACTTGGATTGCCTCAACAACGGGAAAAAACCGTCCCCGTTTTTGAAGTGGAAATATAATCTTTATTCCAAGACTATTTATTCCAAGTTAAAAAAAGTATTGGGTATGGAGAGAGCAGCCATTTTTCCTTGCGCCGGAGCCATGCTTTCCGAAAAGATCGTTGCGTTTCTACGTTCGGTGGACATTCCGTTGGTGTACGGTTACGGATTGACCGAAACAACGGCGACCGTCAGTTGTTTTCCTCCGACCGATTTTGAATTGGGAACCGTCGGAAAAGTAATGCCAGACTTGGAAGTGCGGATCGGTGAAGATAATGAAATTCAAATCAAAGGAAAAACGATTACGAGCGGTTACTACAAGAAGCCGCAGGAAACCGCTGCCGTATTCACCGAAGACGGATGGTTTAGAACCGGAGATGCCGGAAGTTTAACCGAAAAAAACGGTATTGTCTTGACGGATAGAATCAAAGATTTATATAAAACCTCCAATGGAAAATACATTGCTCCGCAACAATTGGAAGGTCGGCTGCTGGACGACAAATATATTGAAGGAGCTATCATTATCGGCGATCAAAGAAAATATGTCAGCGCATTGATTATTCCCGCGTTTGATGATCTGAAAAAATATGCTTCCGAACAAGGAATCCGATTTGAGGATGTTCAGGAATTGTGTCGTAACCGTACCATTATCGAATTATACGAAACCCGTATTAAATCTATGCAGAATGAATTTGCCAATTATGAGCAAATCAAGCGATTCACGCTGTTGCCCGAACCGTTTACAATTGATACGGGAGAATTAACGGATACACTCAAAATGAGGCGGTTATTTATCGCCGAGAAATACAAGGACATTATTGATAAAATGTATGAGGAATAGGAAAGATTGAAAACTCCGATGAAATAGAGATTTTAAAAAAAGTACTGCAAGTACCTATTATTTAGTTATATTCCAAATTCCGTTCAATTGCCTTTATTTCAAGAGATGGAACGCTTGAAGCCTCTAAAGCATTATATACATGGGAATTAGTATCCCTCACGGAATTTAAAATGTTATTAATCCATTTTATATTTCGCTTGAAAATAATAAATATGAAAGCTTTGCATAAATATGGATTTCTTATCTTGCTTACGATTACATTAGCTGACTGTGCATCACATAAAAAAACTATGTACAATATATTAAATGATTTAAAACAAAATAATAATAATGAAAAATTTGATATAGATTTATTTAATAATAATAGAAATGATAATTCATATATTTATACATCTGAAAATGGTTCCGTTATTGAAATAGTTGGTGATAAGAATATTGGAGTTAATGAATTACAATATCCGGTAAATAAATTATATACTATCCAAAAAATATTTTATCCTAATTTAAATATAAAATATAAAGGATTTAATCTTAAGGGAGTAAAAATTGGTAAAGGGGATTATTATGATGAATATGGAAACATAACAGTTAAAAATGAAGATGAGAAATTTGGAAAATTCGACTATAATCAATTAATTCTGTTTTTAGATAAAAAGGGTTATGTTGATATTCAAAAGGGAAATTGGAAAAATGTTGTTGATATAGAATTTGACAATGACAATGATAAAAAATTATGGAAAGTCTATATAAATGATGGAATTCCAAGACAACTTGTTATTGATGGAAATTCGGGTAAAATTATCAGAACGAATAGAATATATGTATATGAATAATTTCATGTAATTCAGAGAAAGAATATGATTATTAAGTCTAAATTGCGTTTGCTTCTGTTATTATATAATTTTCGGAAATAACTTACTCGTATATCGTTATTCATTGACACTTTCCTTTTTGGCAAAAAATTGTTTTTTGGGGGGATTTGAAACAAATTTTTTTGTATTTTTGCAACTTTAAATACAATCATTATGAATGTTTTATTAATCAATGGCAGTCCGCGCAAAAAAGGATGTACCTTTACCGCATTATCGGAGATAGCGGGAGAATTGGAAAAACAGGGAATCGCAACAAGCATTTTCCATATAGGAACAAAAGCTATCCGTGGTTGCATCGCTTGTCAAAAGTGTAAAGAAACCGGTTATTGTTCCTATTCCGGCGATCCGGTCAATGAATGTATAGATTTAATGAAAAAAGCGGATGGCATAATTGTCGGCTCGCCTGTATATTACGCATCGCCTAATGGGGCTTTGCTGGCATTGTTGGACCGTGTATTTTACGCGAGCAGTAACGCCTTTGCATACAAACCTGCCACCGCAATAGTCAGTTGCCGCAGAAGCGGATCTACTTCTTCATTTGATGTGTTGAACAAATATTTTACTATTTCAAATATGCCTGTGGTTTCTTCCCAATACTGGAATCAGGTTCACGGAAATACGCCCGAAGAAGTACGGCAAGATTTGGAAGGTATGCAGGGATTGCGAACATTGGGACGAAATATGGCCTGGCTGTTGAAATGTATAGATGCAACAAAGGAAACCATTCCCCATCCTAAACCCGAACCGGTCAGACAAAGGACAAATTTTATACGGTAGATATTAATGACTAACCGGTTTTTAATTAGAACACTTTTTCTTTATCTGCCAATCAATGCATATATTTTTATTCGCGGGTGGCAAGCAATGCCTTCAATTTTAATATATAAGCTGATTTTTACAGTTATATTTCTATGTCTTGCTTCACTGTTTTTTGTGGCAATGACAGGTCGGAATAAATTGCCGTTGCGTTTCTTGAAAATAATCTATCCCATTGGAACTACATGGATGGCTTTCACGATGTATTTCTTTCTGTTTTTCTTAGTTACAGATATTATTGGCCTGTTCAATCGCCGGATAGATTTTTTGCCCGAAATCATTAACTTGCATTTCAGGCAAATTCAGGTTTATGGATCAACTGTGGCTATTGCCGTTTTGTTAATATTCGGTTATCGCAAATTTACTCATCCTTCCATCAATACTTTAAACGTAAAAATAAATAAAAAAGCGGGAGCAAGGAGAAAATTACGAGTCATAGAGATAAGCGATATTCATTTGGGACTGTCAATTGATAAAAAACGTTTTAGCAAATATGTTGATAAAATCAATGTACTGCAATCCGATATAATTCTTATTGCCGGAGATTTGATAGATAATTCCGTACGTTTGTTAAATGCTGAACATATTGAAGCAGAAATCAACCGAATGCAAGCGCCGTTAGGAATATACATGTGTCCGGGGAATCATGATTACAGAGGAGGTATAGATGAATGTTCAGCCTTTTTAAAAAAGACAAAAATAAATCTGCTGATTGATAATGCAGCATATATTGACAACAGTTTTTGGATTATCGGGAGAAAAGATAGAAGTCTTAGATTACGCAAATCAGTAAAGAACCTGATTGCAGAATGCGCTCAATCGAACCCTATATTTCTGCTTGACCATCAACCTTTTCATTTGGAAGAAGCCGAAGAAGCCGGAATTGATTTTCAGTTATCCGGACACACGCATAACGGACAAATTTTTCCCGGTAATTTAATTGTAAATAAAATTTATGAAGTGGGGTACGGGTATAAACGAAAAAAGAATTTACATGTTTATGTATCATCCGGACTTGGTATTTGGGGTCCGCTTTTCCGGATAGGAACCGAATCGGAAATTGCTGTTTTTGACATTCAATTTGATTGATTACGAATATAGGATTGCCACAAATTTTCTTCGTCCGTCCGAATATCGAAATTCGCAAAGGTAAATTCCCTGCTATGTCCCCAAATTCAACCGGCGATTAGTTATGGGAATCGTAAGCGATTGTCCGATAACGGATGATTTAATGCGAGCCGGCATATCGTCCCGTCCTTCATACCGCAGGGAATTGAGATAACAATTCGCCAATTTTTCGGGTTCGCATCATTTTTTAGTGTGCTTTTTCGTTATTCTGAAATAAGTGGGGATTTTTAGGGGATTTTTATTAATCAAAAAACACTAACATCCTTATTTATTTACTATTAGCATTTTGCAAAGTACCCTCGACGGGAATCGAACCCATATTTTCGGTTTAGGAAACCAACGTTCTATCCGTTGAACTACGAGGGCCTTTTGAATGGCGCAAAAATACTACAATTATTCGGAAAATGCAAGGACGGTTTGAAGTTGTAAGTTGTAGGTTGTAAGTTGTAGGTTGTAAGTTGTAGGTTATAAGTTGTAGGTTTTAGGTTATGGATTTATACCGGATCAACATCGTATTGAATGATAACGGATGACGATACGGATTCGCTCCGTATCCGGTTTTGCGATTCTTTAATGATTTCGTGCAACAATCGAACGGAAACGCCGGCTTCGATTTTCAATAATATCCGGCGAATATACAGATTTTGTATCCGACTCGTCGGCGGTTTTTCCGGACCTAAGACGCGATCGCCTAATTTTTCGCGTAAGGATTGGGCAAATACGTGAGCGGCTGCATTTAATACATCTTCTTTCTTATGTTTCAAGTAAATATAGATTAGGCGGTAGAACGGAGGATACCGGAACAATTGCCGTTCTTCCATTTGCATTTCATACATGGCTTCGTATTGATGCGAAAGCGCTGTCCGAATCAACGGATGATCGGGATGTGAAGTTTGCAGAATGACTTCACCCGATGTTTTTCGCCTGCCTGCACGTCCGGCTACTTGCGATATTAATTGCCATGCACGTTCGTATGCCCTGAAATCGGGAAAATTCATCAGTGAATCGGCATTGAGAATGCCGACCAAGCGCACGTTTTCGAAATCTAAACCTTTCGAAATCATTTGAGTTCCGATTAAAATTTGTGTCTTTCCGGATGCAAAATCGGATAGAATTATCTCAAAGGATTTTTTATTTTTCGTCGTATCCGTATCAATACGGGCAACGGAAATTCCCGGAAATACGGTTTTGACTTCTTCTTCTACCTTTTCGGTGCCGAATCCTATCGGCTTTAAGTCCGGATTTCCGCATTCGGGACACGCGGACAAAACCGGATAAGTTCGTCCGCAATAATGGCAACTCAAGCGATTGCTTTGTTTATGATACGTTAAACTGACGTCGCAAAATCGGCATTTAGGCATCCAATCGCAGATTCGGCAAGATAGGGCAGGGGAGAAGCCCCTCCGGTTTTGAAACAACAACACCTGTTCGCCGGCTTGCAGAGTTTCCTGTATTTTTTCGATTAACAAAGGAGAAAAAATAGATTTCATCTTCTTTTTTCTTCTCAATTCTTTTACATCAACGGGAATAATGGTCGGCAATTCTTTTTCTTCAAACCGCTTATCTAACCGAACATAACCGTATTTACCGGTTTGGGCATTGAAATACGATTCGATGCTTGGCGTAGCGCTTCCCAAAAGCGTTTTTGCGCCATGCATTTTTGCCAGCACGATAGCGGCGTTTCGGGCGTGATAGCGAGGCGCCGGGTCTTGTTGCTTATAACTCGGTTCATGTTCTTCATCCACAATTATTAATCCCAAGTCTTTGAAAGGCAGAAACAGTGAAGAGCGTGCGCCTATAATTATTTGATAACCGGAATCGTCAAGTAAATGGTTCCATATCTCGACTCGCTCGTTGTCGTTGATTCGGGAATGATAAACGCCTACCTTGTTGCCGAAAAACTTTCGGATGCGTTCGGTAATCTGAGTGGTTAACGCGATTTCCGGAAGTAAAAGCAGCGCTTGCCGATTCTGCTCCAGCGTTTTTGCCATCAAATGAATGTATATTTCCGTCTTTCCGGAGGAAGTAACGCCGTGTAAAAGGCAAACCTCTTTTTCCTTGAAGCTTTTGGTAATAGAACGATAAGCTTGTTGTTGGCGAGGATGAAGCGTGTTCGGTTCTTGTACTTCCGGGCTATAAACAGGCAACCGGCTGATTGTTTTCTCGAAAGTTTCAAGAATGCCTTTCTTGATCAATCCGTTGAGAGCAGCTGTACTTGCTCCGTTGTTAGTCAACAAATCGTTTTTAGCGATGACCCCGTGGGTTTCTTGCGTATGATGAAAAAATGCCAAAAGCAGTTCTTCCTGCTTCGCCGCCCGTTTCACCGATTCGAAAGTTTGGTTAAAATCTGTATTTTCGGAATACCGAGCAGTTAAGCGAACAAACGTTTTTTTTTTTGCGGTATAAGCCGTTGGCGATTCGGAACGCAAGCCCGGCGGAAGCGCTGCATGACAGACTTCGCCGAGTTTGCATAAATAATAATCGGCAATCCATTCCCAAAAAGGAAGTTGCGGATGACAAACAATCGGGCGCTCGCTTTCGACCGCCAAAATCGGTTTAATGGTCTTCAACAATTCGAGCGGAATTTGCCGAATGGAATGTACAATTCCCGAATAGCGTTTGTTTTTTCCAAATTCCACTTGTACCCGGATACCCGGCGCCATGCGTTTCTCCATTTCCGGAGGAACGAAATACGTGTAGGAATCGGCTAAAGGAACCGGCAGGATAACTTCAATATACATTAAAAGAAATAGGCGGCGGTTATTGACCAGATTCGGGTTTTTGCATTCCCGGCCGGAGTAAGATTACCTAAATAATCGCCGAGACTAAAATTACTATTATAGTCTCCGTTCAGTGCAAACTGGTAATTAACTCCTACTTGCAGGTGTTTCACCAATTCGACTCCCGCTCCGAAATTTAAGCCTGCACCGGATTTTTTATTTGTCAATCCCTTGATTTGGCTGAGGCTTTCCGGATCATTTTCTTGATCATTTAATTTGAAACTGAGGTAAGGACCGGCGGAGATGTACATTCCAAGTAGATCCAATAATGAAAATTTCATTTTCAGATTAACCGGAATATCTAAGGCGCTTACTTTATTTTCATAGGATGAAAATTTCACTCCTTGTTGACTGTACAGTACGGCGGCATCTATTCCTAATCCAGAGAATCCGGAGAATCCGGAAATTTCAATTATCGGGCCTACTTGAAACCCGGTGAAGTTATCCGATTTTAACGCATCGGTGTTGAAAGCGGCTTTTGCCAAATTAACGCCCGCTTTCGCGCCTATCCGGATGCCTGCTTGGAGAGAAAAGGCGGACATCCAAAGGATAGCAAACATAATCATTGTCATTTTCTTTTTCATGATCGTAGAATTTTTATATTAGTTAAATAATTGAATTAGTCTGATTGTTTTTCTTCATTCTGAACGAAGAAGCATAAGCTCCGAACAAGCACAGTACGGCGTATATTTCAAAACTGATATGAAAACTTTGCATGAATTGCGGATGCAACTCCGATGTAATTACCCGGTTTCCGACATGCAATGAAATAGCCATCATTGCAATACCCATACTTAAAGATTGTCCCGTCAAGCGCATGGTTCCGATGGTAGCCGACGCTTGTCCGTAATATTTTTTATGGACCGAACTCATAATCATAGTGGAATTAGGCGATGAAAACAAGCCGAATCCGAATCCCAGCAAAGCGATTAAAACAATAACATAGACAATGGATACGTCGGGAGTCAAGAATATCAATCCGATTAATCCGATTGCGGTGATAGTCATTCCCGAAGTCGCCAAAAAAGAAGGATTTATTTTGTCCGATAATCTTCCGGCATAAATAGAAACAAGGCATTGAACGCATGCTTGGATAATCAAAATTCTTCCGGCATACAGCGCATTAAATCCGCGAATGTATTGCAGATATAAGCTTATCATAAATGTTGTCGCCGCAATGCATGCGTAACTAATCAATGCGGAAATACAGGACAAACTGAAGACTTTATTACCCGAAAATATTCGGACGTTGAAGACCGGTTGCTTGTCTTTTAACTCATATAAAACAAAAAACACAAAAGAAACGATTCCGACTGCAATCGCCACAAAAGCTTGAATATCGGGTAATTTGGAAAAACCGAATATCAAACCGCATAATCCGAAGGCGTAAATGCCGGAGCCTGTATAATCGAAGCGCTCTCCTTTTGATTCTACCCATTCGCTTTTCAAAAACAGAAAAGCGCCGATTGCTACTACGAAACCGAATATTCCGATGGAAAAGAAAAGGCTTTGCCAACCCCAATAATAAGTTAATAATCCGCCTAAAAAAGGACCGGAAGCCAAGGCGGCATATACTACGGAAGTGTTGATTCCGATGGCTTTTCCTCGTTCGCCGGCTGGAAATATGGCGGTAAGAATAGCCATATTGGTTCCGAACATCATGGCGCAACCCAAACCCGAAACGGCTCGCAACACGATCAGTATCGTTCCCGAAGGAGCGAATCCGCACAACAAAGTAGCCGAACCGAAAAGCAATATGCCGGCGATAAAGATTTTTTTTCGTCCGACTAAATCGGCTAACCGGGCAAACGGAACTTGAAATACGGCCGTCGTAATCAGATAAGTCGTTACAATCCAACCCAGTGATACCGCTTTCATGGAAAAAGTTTCACTGATTTTGGGCAACGACAAATTAATTGAAGATCCCATGAACGGGACTAAGAAAGCTGCCGAGCAGAGAACGAGTAATGCCGCGTTTTTGTTCATAATCGGATATTTCCAATTGAGAAAAAGTATATTACGGATATAGCGTTATACTCACCAATTCAACCTCAAAAACCAAAGTCGTATAACCTTGAATAATAGTTTGACCGGTAGAAGAATTATAGTATCCGCTTTCTCCGTAACCTAAATAATAAGGAACCCATATTTCCCATTTATCGCCGACCGTCATATTTTGCAAAGCGAAAGAAAAACCCCGGATTAAACTGCCTAATGAAAGTTCCATCGGAACTCCGGATCCGCTTGTACCGGAATCAAAAACGGTTCCGTCATAATAAGTTCCTTTGTATAATACTTCTACGTTACTTGTTTGAAGAGGATATTCGGTTCCCGTACCGGATTGAATGACTTTGTAATACACGCCCGTTGGACCGGTTTCCGTTTGAAGCGCTTGGTAAGCCGGATTTTTTGTAATTGCTTCATAAGCGTCCGTATTCGCTTCCCGCCAAGCATCATCCGCTTTATCATCATTTTTGCATGCTCCGAATGATACGAATAAAGCGGAAATTATGAATAAATAGAGTAAGTTCTTCATACTACTTTAAAACTTATAACCTAAAACTTATAACCTGTAAACTTAAAACTTAACCTCCGGCGCTTTTTCCGCTCCGGCTTCAGCTTTGAAATACGGTTTGACGGAAAATCCCGACATCCCGGCGATGATGTTATTCGGAAACTTACGAACCAAGGTATTGTATTCTTGAGCGGTTTCGTTAAATCGCATACGTTCGACGGCGATCCGGTTTTCGGTACCTTCCAATTGCGCTTGCAAATCGAGAAAATTCTGATTGGCTTTCAAATCGGGATAAGCTTCCACATTGACCAATAAGCGGCTTAACGCCGAACTTAATTCGCCTTGAACCGCTTGAAATTGAGCCATGTTTTCTTCGTTCAAGTGGGTCGGGTCAATGGTCATTTGCGTAGCTTTTGCTCGCGCGTTGATTACATTTTCCAGTGTCGTTTGCTCATGCGTGGCATATCCTTTGACGGTTGCTACCAGATTCGGAATTAAGTCGGAACGGCGTTGGTATTGGTTTTCTACGTTTCCCCATACGGATTTTACATTTTCGTCCGCTTTTACTAAATTGTTATATGCTCCTTGATACCATAAAAAGATGATTCCCGCCAAGGCAAGCAGTACAATAATTACAATAAGAGACTTTTTCATATTTCTGCTATTTGTTTTAATAGATTTTTCATACTTATTTTATCGGCAATAATACTTCCCAAATCGGTAATCGGAACCCGTTCCTGCTCCATCGTATCGCGGAAGCGGATGGTTACCCGGTTATCAACCAGCGTGTCGTGATCAATGGTTATGCAATAGGGCGTACCGATAGCATCTTGCCGGCGATACCGTTTCCCGATGGAATCTTTTTCGTCGTATTGACAAGGATAATCGAATTTCAGATGATTCATAATTTCACGGGCTTTTTCGGGAAGTCCGTCTTTTTTCACTAACGGCAGAACCGCTATTTTCACCGGAGCCAACATGGGCGGAATCCTCAAAACAACCCGCGTTTCCCCGTCCTCCAATTGTTCTTCGACATAGGAGCCGGCCAAAATACTCAAAAACATGCGATCAAGACCGATGGATGTTTCAATTACATAAGGAACGTAAGATTGATTCAATTCGGGATCGAAATATTGAATCCGTTTGCCCGAATATTTTTCATGACTGCTTAAATCAAAATCGGTACGCGAGTGAATACCTTCTACTTCCTTAAATCCGAACGGCATCTCATATTCAATGTCGGTGGCGGCATTGGCATAATGCGCTAATTTATCGTGATCGTGGAAGCGATACTTTTTGTCTCCGAGACCGAGCGCTTTGTGCCAACGCATTCGGGTCTGTTTCCATTTTTCAAACCACATCAATTCTTCCCCCGGACGAACAAAGAATTGCATTTCCATTTGTTCAAATTCACGCATCCGGAAAATGAATTGACGGGCAACAATTTCGTTCCGGAACGCTTTTCCGATTTGAGCGATACCGAACGGGATTTTCATTCGTCCGCTTTTCTGTACGTTCAAGAAATTGACGAAAATACCTTGCGCCGTTTCGGGACGAAGATAGATTTTCATTGCTCCGTCGGCTGTAGAACCCACTTCGGTGGAAAACATCAGGTTGAATTGACGCACTTCCGTCCAATTCCGGGTTCCCGAGATCGGACAAACAATCTCGTAATCGAGAATGATTTGCCGTAATTCTTCCAAATTACCGTCGTTTAGAGCTTTAGCGAAGCGCGTATGCAATTCTTCTCTTTTTGCCCGGTTTTCCAAGACGCGCGGATTCGTTTCGCAAAATTTTTGTTCATCAAATGTATCGCCGAAACGTTTGGCCGCTTTTTCTATTTCTTTGTTAATTTTATCGTCGTATTTAGCTATCTGCTCTTCAATCAATACATCGGCGCGATAACGCTTTTTGGAATCCTTATTATCAATCAGCGGGTCGTTAAAAGCGTCCACGTGACCGGAAGCTTTCCAAATGGTCGGATGCATAAAAATGGCGGAATCAATCCCTACAACGTTTTCGTTCAATAAAGTCATGCTGTCCCACCAATATTTTTTGATATTATTTTTGAGTTCAACGCCATACTGTCCGTAATCATAAACTGCCCCCAACCCGTCGTAAATCTCAGACGAGGGGAATACAAAACCGTATTCTTTACAATGTGAAATTAATTTCTTAAAAATTTCTTCCGGTTGCACCATAAAATGAAATATTTCTTAATTTTTATTTTTCGGATTTTCCGATTGTTTGCGAATGCAAAGTAAGTGATTTTTTTTGAAAGGAAAACAATTTTACGAATAAATTTGTTTTATATATGGAGGTAAAAGAATAAATAAAAGCACATAGTCATGGAATCTGAATTGAATAAAAAATTAGTTTTAACCGTTTTAAAACACATTCCTAAGAACAAAAAATCGGTAGTCTATTTATCTAACACGTTGAATATAAGCAGGGAATCTGCTTATCGCAGAATGAGGGGGGATATTCCGTTTACAATCCAAGAATTGGTAATATTAGCGGCTGATCTGGAGTTTTCAATTGATAGTATTTTCGACCAAGAGAAACAAAATCGTGCATTTTTTGATTTTACGAAAATGAAAAAAAATACGACCGATTTTTTCTTGCTAATGGTCAAAAAATACAGTGAACTGGTTGAAAAATTAAATATGGTAAAAAAATTGGAAGCCATCATGGCGTTTAATACTTTTCCGCCGCCTTTTTATGCCGACTTTCCCGATTTGTTTCGATTTACTTATTATAAATGGTTGCATCAAGACAAAGAAACCTATCGAAATACGCCGTATTCGGAAGTGGTTTTGCCCGACGAAGCGGTTGTTTTTCAAAGAAGGATGAGGGGGAATTTGGTTCAAGGGTCCAACGTGGTTATTATTTTGGATACGGACATTTTTTTGAATCTGATAAAGGAGGTACAATATTTTTATCATCGAAAATTAATATCGGACGAAGAAATCGTAATGCTCAAAGAGGATATATTGCAATTGATTGAGAAATTCGAAGATATAGCTCAGACCGGACATCACAAATCGGTCAAAATTCAAGTGTATTTATCGTCGCTTTGCATTAATTCCAATACGGCTTATTACACGGACGGCGATCAAGTTGATCCGCTTTTCTGGATATTTACGATCAATCCGGTGGTTATTCAGAATACCGGATTTATCTCTATGCAATTGAAATGGCTTAATTCTTTAAAAAGACAATCGGCGCTCATCACCCAATCCAACGAAATTATGCAAGCCGAATTTTTTTTCCGGCAACGAGATTATATTGAAAAGTATCTGTCTGTTGACAGCGTACCGTAATAATTTTCGATTCTGCATTTTTAAATTTTTCAGACTAATCGTTTTTTGTCGTATCTTTGCATCTTGAAAATTATTCATAAACTCATTTAGAAATGATTCTTTTTTTCAAAACGAATGCAAATTCGATTATTGCGGTTGAAACTCAAGTTAAACTCTCGAAAATAGACTATAAAAAGCTGATTTGGCTGTTTGATGATGCCGAGTTTTTACAAAAAAAGAATATAGACGCTTTTTTGATCGGCCCTCGTCGTGAAATGCTTACTCCTTGGAGTACGAATGCCGTTGAAATTACTCAAAACATGGGTATCGGTGGAATCAGCCGGATAGAAGAGTTTTTTATTGTACCGGATAAAACGGCCGGCTATGATCCGATGTTGCAACGCATGTACACCGGAATCGGCCAAGATGTTTTTACAATCAATAAAAAACCGGAATCAATTATTTTCGTTGATGATATTGCGTTATATAATCAACAGGAAGGCTTGGCTTTAAGCAAAGATGAAATAGATTATCTGAACAACGTGAGCAAGAAGTCGGGCCGTAAACTGACCGATAGTGAAGTTTTCGGATTTTCGCAAGTTAATTCAGAACATTGCCGACATAAAATTTTTAACGGTATATTTATTATTGACGGAGTAGAAAAAGAATCCACGCTTTTCAATTTGATTCGTAAGACTTCACAAATCAATCCCAATCGCTTGGTATCGGCCTACACGGATAATGTTGCTTTCAACGAAGGCCCTGTTATCGAGCAATTTGCTCCCCTTTCGGGCGATAAGCCGGATTATTTTGCCGTGAAAAATATCGAGACCGTTATTTCTTTGAAAGCGGAAACCCATAATTTCCCGACAACCGTTGAACCGTTTAACGGCGCTTCGACCGGGTCCGGCGGAGAAATTCGCGACCGGTTGGGAGGCGGAAAAGCCTCTTTGCCTATTGCCGGGACGGCTGTTTATATGACTTCATACCCTCGCACGGATGAAAACAGGGAATGGGAAAATGCAATGCCGGCAAGAAAATGGCTCTATCAAACCCCGGCTCAAATTCTGATTAAGGCTTCGAATGGCGCTTCCGATTTTGGGAATAAATTCGGTCAACCGTTGATTTGCGGTTCTTTGCTGACTTTCGAACACGAAGAAAACCGTAAAAAATTCGCTTACGACAAGGTCGTTATGATGGCCGGCGGAATCGGATTCGCCAATAAACGAGACGCTTTAAAAGGAACGCCGCAACCGGGAGAAAAAGTGGTGATTTTGGGTGGCGATAATTATCGAATCGGTATGGGAGGAGGTTCTGTCTCGTCGGTTGCTACCGGAGAATATACCGGCGGAATCGAACTCAATGCCGTACAACGAGCCAATCCCGAAATGCAAAAGCGCGTTTCGAATGTGATTCGTACTTTAGCGGAATCTGAGAATAATCCGATTGTTTCCATTCACGATCATGGCGCCGGCGGACATTTGAATTGCCTGTCCGAATTAGTGGAAACCACCGGCGGAAAAATTGATATGTCGCAACTGCCCGTCGGAGACCCGACGCTTTCGGCAAAAGAAATTATCGGTAATGAAAGTCAAGAAAGAATGGGTTTGTTGCTTGAAAACGAGAATATTGAACTTGTACGAAAAATTGCCGAGCGGGAACGTTCTCCTATGTATGTAGTCGGTGAAACGACCGACGACGGACAATTGGTTTTCGAACAAGCCGACGGACAGAAACCTTTAAATATGCGGTTGTCTGATTTTTTCGGAAAACCGCCGCGCACGATAATAAACGGTCTGTCTATTGACGAACAGTTCAAAAAAGTAGAATACTCGATTGATCATTTAAATGAATACGTTGAAATTGTATTGCAATTGGAAGCGGTTGCATGTAAAGATTGGCTGACGAATAAAGTTGATCGCTCGGTAACCGGAAAAGTGGCCCGTCAACAGTGTCAAGGTGAAATTCAATTGCCTTTAAGCGACTTGGGCGCTGTTGCATTGGATTATCGCGGAAAAACGGGTATTGCTACTTCAATCGGTCATGCTCCGCAAGCCGGGTTAATAGATCCGGCGCGCGGTTCGATTTTGTCCGTTGCCGAAGCGCTTACCAATATTGTTTTTGCGCCGTTGAAAAATAAAATCGCCGGCGTTTCGCTGAGCGCTAACTGGATGTGGCCTTGTAAAAATCCGGGAGAAGACGCCCGTTTATACGAAGCCGTACAAGCTTGTTCCGATTTTGCTTGCGAATTGGGAATTAATATCCCGACCGGAAAAGACTCCCTGTCTATGACGCAAAAATACGGAGATGAAAAAGTTTTTTCTCCGGGAACCGCGATTATTTCGGCGGCGGCGGAAGTAACGAATGTTCGCAAAATTGTATCCCCCGTTTTGATTAATAATCAACGATCAACGCTTTATTATATTGATTTTTCATTCGACGCCTTTCGATTGGGCGGTTCGGCTTTTGCTCAGTCGCAAAACCGATTGGGAGATGAAGCTCCTACCGTTCAAGATCCGGAATATTTCGTAACGGCTTTCAATACAATCCAAGAATTGATTGACAAAGAATTGATTCTTTCCGGACATGATATTTCCGCCGGCGGGATGATTGTCACTTTGCTTGAAATGAATTTCGGAAACAAAGACGGCGGCTTGGAAATCAATTTGGATAAATTAATTGAAAAAGATTTAATCAAAATTTTGTTCAGTGAAAATCCGGGAATTATTATTCAAGTGGAAGATCGGACTTCGGTTGAAGAAATTTTCGAAAAAAACGAGATTGCATTTGCCAAAATCGGTAAACCGACGCTTGAACGGCACATTCTTCTTTCCAAAAGCGGCGTTTCATATCACTTCGGAATTGATTTCATGCGCGATGTCTGGTTTTCTTCTTCCTATTTATTGGACCGGATGCAAAGCGGAGAAAATCGGGCGATGGAACGTTTTCACAATTATAAACAACAGCCTTTGCAAATCAAATTCAATAAGAATTTTACCGGAACATTGGCCGAATACGGTTTATCTTTCGAACGAAAAGGCGCTTCCGGCATTCGGGCGGCTGTTATTCGCGAAAAAGGCACTAACGGCGAACGCGAAATGGCATATAGTCTGTATTTGGCCGGATTTGACGTCAAAGATGTCCATACGACCGATCTGGTATCGGGACGCGAAACGCTGGACGACGTTAACCTCTTGGTTTTCTGCGGAGGATTTGCCAATTCCGATGTATTGGGTTCTGCCAAAGGGTGGGCCGGCGTATTTCTGTATAACGAAAAGGCCAAACAAACGCTCGATAAATTTTATGCCCGTCCCGACACATTGAGTCTCGGAATATGTAACGGTTGCCAATTGATGATTGCTTTGAAGCTGATTACGCCTAAACACAAAGTACATCCGAAGCTGTTACGAAACGATTCGCACAAATTTGAATCGGCATTTATTTCATTGACTATTCCTAAAAATAAATCCGTCATGTTAAGTTCTCTATCCGGTAGTAAATTGGGAGTTTGGGTATCCCACGGTGAAGGTAAGTTTTCCTTTCCGTTGGACGAGAAAAGATATTCGATTGCAGCTAAATATACTTACGATACCTATCCCGGTAATCCGAACGGTTCGGATTATTCGGTTGCCGGTATTTGTTCCCGAGACGGGCGTCACCTTGCGTTAATGCCGCATCCCGAGCGAACTTTGTTTCCTTGGCAATGGGCTTATTATCCGAGTCAAAGAAAAAATGACGAAATTACGCCTTGGATGGAAGCATTTATGAATGCCCGAAAATGGATCGAGGCAAATACAATCACAACATCAATCGGATAAAGAATTAATTATACGCCACGTAATATTTTGTAATAAAAAAACAAATTAATGAGATACACTGAAAATTTTATTAAACTTTACGAGCAAAGTCTTCGAGATAATTTTGAACTTCCCGCCCTAAGCGATTACGGTACGGATGTTTCATTTACCTATAAAGAACTTGCCATCGAAATTGAAAAAATTCATGATTTATTTACGGAACAAGGCATTCACCCGGGTGATTCCATTGCTTTGGTCGGTAAAAATTCGGCCTATTGGGGAGTGATTTTTTTGGCGACCGTGACGTATGGAGCCGTTATTGTTCCGATTTTGCAAGATTTTCATCCGCATGATATTCAGCATATCGTTAACCATTCGGATTCCGTACTCTTTTTCGCGTCCGATTCCAGCTTGAAAGACTTGGATGAAAGTCAAATGCCGGCATTGAAAATGATTTATTCCTTTTCCGGTAAACAATTAAATAACCGGAAAGAAAGCGAAAACCTGTCCGCCCGATTAACCGATCAATTCAATAAAAAATATCCGAACGGATTTAATCGTGAAATGATTAATTATACCGAATTTCCCAATAAAAATGTAGCGATTTTAAACTACACGTCCGGAACTTCCGGATTCAGTAAAGGCGTATTGATAACCGGCGATAATCTGATCGGTAATATCATTTATGCGCAGCGCACTATGCCGCTGGAAAAAGGCAACACTATGCTTTCACTGCTTCCGTTGGCGCATGCCTACGGTTGTACGTTCGAGTTTTTATTTCCGCTCTCGAAAGGTTGTCATATTACGCTTTTAGGCAAAACGCCGGCGCCGAATGTATTGATGAAAGCATTTGAAGAAATTAAGCCTAATTTGATTATTTCGGTTCCGCTCATTTTGGAAAAAATCTACAAGAACACGATTGTTCCCGTGATCAATAAGCCGCTCATAAAAATTGCATTGAAACTTCCCGGACTGAATGCCGCCATTTATTCTTCGGTTCGAAAAAAATTGATTCATGCTTTCGGAGGCAAATTCAATCAGATCGTGATCGGAGGCGCTCCGTTGAACAAAGATGTGGAAGAATTTTTCCTTAAAATCGGTTTCCCGGTTTCCGTAGGCTATGGTATGACCGAATGTGCGCCTTTGATCAGTTTTTCCCTTTATTCCGATTATACGCCTCTTTCTTGCGGTAAAGTTTTACCTAATTTGGAAGTGCGCATTGATTCTCCGGATCCTTATCTGATTGCGGGAGAAATTCAGGTTGCGGGACAAAATGTGATGCAGGGTTATTATAAAAACGGAGAAGAGACTCAACATGCTTTCACTGTCGACGGATGGTTGAAAACCGGCGATTTGGGTACGATGGATAAAAATAACGACATTTTCATTCGCGGACGTTCCAAGTGCATGATTCTGAGTTCAAGCGGCCAGAATATTTATCCGGAAGAAATTGAAGCCAAGCTCAATAATTTTCCGTATGTAATCGAAAGTTTAGTCATCTCCAAAAATAATCGCTTAATCGCATTGGTTTATCCGGATTATGACGCAATTCGAGCGGCCGGTCTTTCAACGGGAGAAGATTTGAAAAAAGTGATGTTGGAAAATAAAGAAGCGCTCAACAGCATGGTTGCCTCTTTTGAAAAAATAGCGGAAATTCAATTGTGCGAAAACGAATTTGAAAAAACCCCGAAGAGAAGTATTAAACGATATTTATATACAGATTAAATAGCGCATAGATGTCACACAAAATAAATAAAAAGCGCCGGCTTGATTTGCAAATAAAAAAACTTTATTAATTTTGTAAAATAATGAAAGTCGGGAGTAACGGGGTCGTTGTATAAAAAACGCATCAGTACTTAAGATTTTACCCCTTTTTCCTTGTCCGAAAGATGCTGCCGTTCGGATGATTGATATGGGTAAAATGTCGTATAATTGTGGGACTCAAAGAAAATGAATATTCAATATAATTAAACTGATAATTATGGCAAAACAGAAAAAGTTTTTAACCTGTGACGGAAATCAAGCAGCATCTCACATTGCCTATATGTTTAGTGAAACTGCTTCGATTTATCCCATTACGCCTTCGTCCACCATGGCGGAATATGTGGACGAATGGGCGGCTGCCGGACGCAAAAACATCTTCGGCGAAACGGTTCGCGTGGATGAAATGCAGTCGGAAGCCGGCGCGGCCGGCGCTATGCACGGTGCATTACAAGCCGGAACGCTCTCAACAACATTCACGGCATCGCAAGGATTGTTGCTGATGATTCCCAATATGTATAAAGTGGCCGGAGAATTGCTGCCGGGCGTTTATCATGTCTCGGGGCGAGCGATCGCTTCGCACGCCCTTTCGATTTTCGGCGATCATCAAGATGTAATGGCGGTTCGTCAAACCGGGTGTGCCATGTTTGCCACCGGTTCGGTACAGGAAGTTATGGACTTGGCGGCAGTCGCCCATTTGGCGGCGATCAAATCGCGCGTTCCTTTTGTGCATTTCTTCGACGGATTTCGTACCTCGCACGAAATTCAGAAAATAGAAGCGTTGGAAAATGAAGATTTGGCTCCGCTGATTGATTGGAAAGCTTTGTCGGCTTTTCGTCAACGGTCATTGAACCCGGAAAATCCGGTTACCCGCGGGACGGCGCAAAATTCGGACATTTACTTTCAAGCCCGCGAAGCCTCGAATATTTACTACAATAAAGTAGTGGATATTGTGGAAGATTACGTAAATAAACTGTCAGAACTGACCGGACGCTCGTACCATTTATTTGATTACTACGGCGCTCCGGATGCCGAACGGGTGATTATCGCAATGGGCTCGATTACCGAAGCTATTCGTGAAACAATTGATTATTTGACGTCTAAAGGTGAAAAAGTCGGTTTGGTAGCCGTACATCTTTATCGTCCGTTCTCGGCAAAACATCTGTTGAGCGCTATTCCGAAAACCGTTAAACGCATTGCCGTTTTGGATCGTACCAAAGAACCGGGCGCAAGCGGAGAACCGCTTTACATGGACGTAGTCGAAGTTTTTACGCAAAATTCAGATAACCATCCGATTATCGTGGGCGGCCGTTACGGTTTATCGTCCAAAGATACTACGCCGGCACAAGTTCTGGCGGTGTATGAAAATCTGTCGTTACCTTCTCCGAAAAACGGTTTCACCATCGGTATCGTGGACGATGTAACTTTTACTTCGCTTCCGCAAAAAGAAGAACTGGCTTTCGACGGCGGTCCTTACGAAGCCAAATTCTACGGCTTGGGCGCAGACGGAACGGTGGGCGCAAACAAAAACTCCATTAAAATCATTGGCGACAACACCGATAAATATTGTCAAGCTTATTTTGCTTACGATTCTAAGAAATCGGGCGGTTTCACCTGTTCGCATTTGCGTTTCGGCGACAAACCCATCCGCTCGACTTATTTGGTGAATACTCCCGATTTTGTAGCTTGTCACGTGCAAGCCTATTTGCGTTTGTACGATGTAACCAAAGGATTGAAAAAGAACGGAACATTTTTGTTAAATACTATTTGGAACGAAAATCAGGTAAAAGAACATCTTCCCGATCATGTAAAAAAATACTTAGCAAAGAACAATATCAACTTCTATATCATTGATGCGACCGATATAGCAGAAGAAATCGGCTTGGGTAACCGTACAAATACCATTCTGCAATCGGCATTTTTCAAGATTACCGGCGTCATTCCATACGATTTGGCGGTAGAACAAATGAAGAAATTCATCGTGAAATCCTACGGTAAGAAAGGCGAAGATATTGTAAACAAAAACAATGCGGCGGTTGATCGCGGCAGTGAAGTTGTCCGGGTGAAAGTTCCCGCCGAATGGGCGAATATCCGGATAAAAGAGGAAGAACCGGATGCCCATGTGCCGGAATTTATTTCCAAAATTGTTCGTCCGATTAATGCACAAAAGGGAGACAATCTTCCTGTTTCGACATTCGCCGGTCGTGAAGACGGAACGTGGGAACAAGGAACATCCGCTTTCGAAAAACGCGGAGTTGCTACACATGTTCCGGTTTGGATAGCAGAGAATTGCACCCAATGTAACCAATGTGCATACGTTTGTCCTCATGCCGCCATTCGTCCGTTCCTGTTGGATGCGGAAGAACAGGCAAAAGCGCCGAGAGATTACGAAACGCTTTCCGCCATTCCCGCCAAACAGTTCGGAGGCTTGCAATTCCGTATTCAAGTGGACGTGTTGGATTGCATGGGTTGCGATAACTGCGCCAATATATGTCCGGGCAACAAGAACGGAGCCGCTTTGAAAATGGTTCCGATTGAAACGCAATATGATAATCAAGTTAATTGGAATTTCTCCGTTAAAGAAGTCAAAAGCAAACAACACTTGGTTGATGTTTCTTCCAACGTGAAAAACTCGCAGCTTGCAACTCCGCTGTTT
>JGI24699J35502_11134121_pt1 | contig 33827 bp, 31 predicted proteins | sample TergutMp193P4_FD_35502 | JGI IMG/M metagenome (IMG submission 35502)
GCGTACCTGACGGCACGCTTGGTTGGTGCCGGCAACATTTTTCTACCGATATTTAGTGCCTGACGGCACATTTCAACACGTAATTTGTACAAAATATTGAATTTCACCCCGTGATTCGTATTATTACCGAAATTTCAAAGAAACATAAGACTGCATTCACTCCGACTAATTTATTAGGTGTTGTTTTTCAATATGTTACGAATAAAAAGGTGAATTTGTAAAATAAATCCTTGCCGGTTTGCAAAAAAATAACTAACATTGCACCCTGTAAAAGATAAAGAAAGCATTAGTGTAAAAAAAGAACGGCACATGCAAAACAAACCTCCATATTTTTCTTATACAACTACAACGACCCCTTGGGGGGTATGATCAACTTTTCTCGAAAATTCAGCTTTTCGTCGGTTTTTATTATGGCGTAAATTCAAATGATTTAATAACATTACATTTTGCGGGACATTTTTCGTAGTGCATAGAAACGTGTAATTCATAACTTGTAACCTGTAACTTAATAAAAAATGAAAGTATTAAAATTTGGTGGAACATCCGTAGGTTCCATAGAAAGTTTATCGAATGTAAAGAAAATAGTGGAGGTTTGCAACGAGCCGCTCATTGTGGTTGTTTCCGCACTGGGCGGAGTTACCGATAAATTATTTGAAACATCGAGACTTGCTTCCCTGGGAGATACGTCATACGAAAAAGAACTGGTCAAAATCATCAATCGTCATTTAGCCATTATCGAAGGCATTGTGCCCGAAAAATACCGGAATGAGCTGACGGAAGATGTCATGGCTTTGTTGGATGAATTGTCGAATATTTATCGGGGAGTGTACCTGATCAAAGAACTTTCTCCGAAAACGAGCGATACCATTGTCAGCTACGGAGAAAGATTATCTTCTCTGATTATCAGTAAAGTGATTGACGGAGCGGAATTGTTCGATTCCCGTCAGTTCATCAAGACCAAAAAATTATTTGCAAAACACGAAGTGGATGTTGAATTGACGACCAAGCTCGTTCAGGAATATTTCGTTTCCGGGCCGAAAGTTTGTCTGGTGCCCGGATTTATTTCTTCCGACAGGGAAACAAATGATGTGACCAATTTGGGACGCGGAGGTTCCGATTATACGGCTTCGCTTTTGGCGGCGATATTGAATGCCGATGTGTTGGAAATCTGGACGGACGTCGACGGTTTTCTGACAGCTGATCCGCGGGTAATCAGTACGGCGTATGTAATCGATAAACTGAGTTATATCGAAGCGATGGAATTGTGCAACTTCGGGGCAAAAGTCATTTATCCGCCGACCATTTATCCGGCTTATCATAAAAATATTCCCATTCGCGTGAAAAATACGTTTAATCCGAATGCTCCGGGAACCTATATTTCCCATGAAAAAGTGGATGGAAAAGGAAAAGCCATCAAGGGTATTTCCTCCATCAACGATACTTGTCTGATTACGATTCAAGGGTTGGGAATGGTCGGTGTCATCGGTGTCAATTACCGCATTTTCAGGGCGTTGGCATCTTCGGGAATCAGTGTGTTTATGGTTTCTCAAGCCTCTTCCGAAAACACGACCTCCATCGGCGTGAAAAATTCGGATGCGGATGCGGCATTGGTTGTTCTCCGTAATGAGTTTAAACGGGAAATCGAGCAAGGCGAATTAAATAACATCAAAGCCGAAAAAGATTTGGCGACGGTCGCCATTGTCGGAGAAAACATGAAACATACGCCCGGTATTGCCGGTAAATTATTCAATACGCTCGGTCGAAACGGGATTAATGTCATTGCCTGTGCGCAAGGCGCTTCCGAAACCAATATTTCTTTTGTGATCGATTTGAAGAATTTGCGCAAAGCATTGAACGTGATTCACGATTCTTTTTTCTTGTCCGAATACCGGGCCTTGAATTTGTTTGTGATCGGGATCGGAACGGTGGGCGGAAGCTTGTTGGAGCAAATTCGCATGCAACAGCCGATGTTGATGAAGCAAAATTCGTTGAAAATAAAGGTGGTGGGCATTGCCGATGAATACAAAGCCGTGTTCAAGCGCGAAGGGATCGACTTGTCAAATTACCGGGAAGAATTGGAAAAGAACGGAAAACCCAATTCGCCCGAATTGATGAAAAGGGAAATTCTGGATATGAATATTTTCAATTCAGTATTTGTGGATTGCACCGCAAGTCCTGAAGTTGCCGGATTATACAAAGAGTTGTTGTCGAATAACGTATCGGTTGTTGCGGCCAATAAAATCGCCTCTTCGTCTAATTACAAGCATTATGCCGAACTGAAAGATATTGCCCGCAAACGGAATGTAAAATATTTGTTTGAAACCAATGTAGGTGCGGGATTGCCGATCATTAATACCATCAATAATCTGATCAACAGCGGCGATCGCATTTTGAAATTGGAAGCGGTATTGTCGGGAACGTTGAATTTCATTTTCAACACCATCAGCGAAGAAATACCGTTGAGCAAATCCATTTTAATGGCGAAAGAAGCCCGTTATTCCGAACCCGATCCCCGCATCGATTTAAGCGGGAAAGACGTGATTCGCAAACTGGTAATTCTTGCGCGTGAATCGGGATATGAAATCGATCAGGACGATGTTGTTAAAAATTTATTCATTCCGGATAAATATTTTCGAGGATCATTAGACGATTTTTGGAAAACCATTCCCGAAATAGATGCCGAATTTGAAGCGAAACGCAAAGTGTTGGCTGCCGAAAACAAACATTGGCGTTTTGTCGCCAAACTCGAAAACGGCATTGCCGAAGTAGGCCTGCAAGCCGTTGACAGCCGTCATCCGTTTTACGATCTCGAAGGCAGCAATAACATCATCATGATCACCACCGAACGTTATTATGATTACCCGATGATCATCAAAGGTTACGGCGCCGGCGCGGGTGTTACCTCTGCGGGAGTTTTCGCCGATATTATTAGTATTGCAAATATTCGATAAAGAGTTCAGAGGAATTCTTTTATTTATATCAACACCGAATAAAAAAATCTGTGCAATCCGTGAAATCTGTGCGTTAATTTTACTATTTCGCACAGATTTCACGGATTGCACAGATTTTTAAACTTGTGGGTTAATAGTTGTTTTTTTGGAAATCAGGAAACAATATTTTTGTAGAATTATTAATATATAATTTATACGAAGATATGGAAGATCTGAATAAAAAAACTTACGACATTCGAAAAGTATGCTTTGATATTCATAATAATTTGGGACCGGGATTATTGGAAAGTGTATATGAAGCGGTGTTGAGTTATAAGTTGTCTCAAAGGGGATATAATGTTAAGACACAAGTTCTGTTGCCGGTTATATATGAGGGCATAAAAATTGGCATGGGATTCAGATTGGATTTGTTGATTGATGATGAGATTATCATTGAGTTGAAATCTGTGGAAAGTTTACAACGGGTTCATGTAAAACAATTATTGACTTATTTGAGATTGGCAGATGTAAAATTAGGATTGTTGATAAACTTCAATTCCGATTCTTTGGATAGAAAGAACTTTGTCAGATTGATCAATTGATTTTATTGTTTCGCACAGATTTCACGGATTACACAGATTTTAAAATTAGAAAGTAATATTTAAATTTGTTATATTAATCAATTGGCTATTACGAATAATTCTTGGGGTAATTAATTATCAGTGGAATAAAAAAACAAAAACATGAGATAATCAATAAAATAGATCAGCACCGAATAAAAAAATCTGTGCGCTATTAAAATTTTTATTATTTCACACAGATTTCACGGATTACACAGATTTTAAAAATGGGAAGTAATATTTTAAATTTGTCAGATTAATTAATTGACTATTACGAATAATACGTGGAGTAGTTATTATCAATGAAATAAAAAAACAAAAACATAAGATAATCAACAAAATTATATAAGTACCGAATAAAAAAAATCTGTGTAATCCGTGAAATCTGTGCGAGACGGGATTAAAAATTCAAATTAAAGAGAAACAATGAAATATATCGTAATTTTAGGCGACGGAATGGCTGATGAGCCGATTGAAGCCTTGGGAAATAAGACGCCGCTGCAGTTTGCCGATACACCGAATATCGACAAATTGGCGAAACAGGGAAAATCGGGCATGTTGAAAACCATTCCCGCCGGCTTTTCACCGGGAAGTGAAATAGCCAACCTGTCGGTATTGGGATACAACGTTGCCGAAGTGTTTGAGGGACGCGGTTCGCTCGAAGCCGCAAGCATGGGAGTGGAAATTTTGCCCGGTGAAATGGCCATGCGGTGCAATTTGATTTGCATCGAAAACGGAAAAATCAAAAATCATTCGGCGGGGCATATTTCCAACGAAGAAGCAGAAGAATTGATTCAATATCTGAATGAAAATTTGGCAAATGATACCGTCCGTTTTTATCCCGGAGTATCTTACCGGCATTTGTTGAAGATAAAAAACGGCAATAAATATGTCGATTGCACCCCTCCGCATGATGTGCCGGGAACGCCGTTTAAGGAGGTCATGATAAAAGCCGGAGTTCCGGAAGCGCAAGAAACGGTCGACTTATTAAACAACCTGATTCTTCGTTCGCAAGAATTGTTGGAAAATCATCCCGTAAACATAAAGCGGAAAGCCGAAGGAAAAGATCCGGCCAACAGTATTTGGCCTTGGTCGCCCGGATACAAACCGAAAATGAAAAAATTATCCGAACTTTACCCCATTCAATCGGGAGCCGTAATTTCGGCGGTGGATTTAATCAAAGGCATCGGCGTTTATGCCGGGTTGGAACCGATCGAAGTGGAAGGAGCGACCGGTCTTTACAACACTAATTATGAAGGAAAAGCCCGGGCCGCCATCGATGCTTTGCGTAAAGGAGATTTCGTGTATTTGCACATTGAAGCCAGCGACGAAGCCGGACACGAAGGCGATTTCAATTTGAAAGTAAAAACCATCGAATATTTGGATAAACGTGTTGTAAAGCCGATTACGGAAGAATTGCAAACTTGGGATGAGCCCGTTACCATTGCGCTTTTGCCCGATCATCCGACGCCCTGCCGGTTGAAAACGCACACCTCCGATCCGGTTCCTTTCATCATTTACAGATCGAATGAAAAAGGAGACGAAGTAAAAGAATATGATGAATTTTCCGCAGGGAAAGGCATTTACGGTTTGTTGAAAGGAAATGAATTCATGAAAGTTTTGTTCGGGCAATAAAAACCATCATTAAATCGTAAATCGTTTAATTGTAAATTAAAATGGTTGATCAAGAAAAAATCAGAAATTACAACCAAAAGTTGTTGGCTGTTTTAGGAACGATTTTGGCAATAGGGTTATTGGTTGCTTTAATTGTGTTTGTTGTAACGCTTATCTCGGAATCCTTTTTTACTTCATGTGGTAATTCCGACAATAACAACGGATTAATTTCCGGAGAGCGGCTTGCCGGGTTGCAAAAAGACAGTTTGAAAAAACAGATCATATCTTACGATACGCCGATTTTGGTTGATACTGTAAATTCGGTGTATTTAATTCCCGTAGTTCCCGTAAATTTAAAGAAGGCGGAACGATTTGCGGATGCTTCTTCAGATGTTATTGTTGCATCGGAACCCGGGTCTGTAGCCGTAGATTCCTATTCTTTCAAAAAACAATATGGAAGTAGCAGTGTCGAATATGTCAATATGCTGATTTATTCGCCTCTCCGGAATAAAATCGAGAAATTATTTTCAGATCGTATCCTTCTTTTTTCAATCAATATATATGCTTCGAAAGAGGATATCCTGTTGTTTTTTTATGCCATGGAAAAAGATGATAACAAGGATGGCCGAATAAGCCCAGATGATTTCAGGTCGTTGTGTATTTATTCATTGAAAACCCAAGAAATGAAAGTCGTAAAAGAACCGGATGCAACAATAACAGGGTATCAATTGATGGAAAATTCGAAAGATTTATTGGTGAGATGCGGCATAGACAGGAATAAAGACGGTAAATTTGATTATTACTCGGAACCTTACGAAATACGGCGATATAATTATGAAAAGCAAGTTTTGGAGCTTGTGATCCCAAACTCGTTGCACGATGAAATGCAAAAAATAATAGAAGGGAATTAAGATTTATTAATGACAAAATGATTCGAAAAGTACGATTATCCGATGCCGAAGATATTGTCGAGATTTACAATTATTACATTGAAAATACGATTATCACGTTTGAATTGTCGAAAATAGATTCGGATGAAGAAAGAAACCGGATCAAAAAAATTCTCGATTATCATTATCCGTTCATCGTTTACGAAGAACAAGGCAAAGTGTTGGGGTACGCCTATTTGTCGAAATGGCGGGAAAGAGTAGCATACAATAATACATTGGAGACAAGCGTTTATATTCATAAAGATTATTGTAACAAAGGATTAGGGTCGAAATTGTATAAAGAATTGATCGAATCGGGGAAAAAACAAGGAGCCCATGTTCTGATCGGAGGGGTGTCGATTCCGAATCCGCAGAGTGAAAAGCTGCATGAAAAAACAGGCTTTGAGAGAGTGGGAACATTTAAAGAAGTCGGATATAAATTCGGCAAATACATTGATGTCGAATTTTGGCAATTGAACATAAATCCGTAATCGGTTGCGGTTATAAAATAGCATACATAAAATGGGGAGAAATTATAAAGGTATCAGCATCAATACTTCTAAGAATACGCATGAAGAAATATTTGCTTTGATGAATAAAAATATAAACAATGTGATTGTCGATATTCCTTCAGGGAGCGGAGCATTTGTTCAACGCTTGAAAGATGCCGGCTATAAAAATGTAATTGCAGTTGATATTGAAAATATTTTGCAAATCCGGCACGATAAATTTTTGATTGGGGACATGACTGAACCCTTGCCGTTCGAAAATGATTCATGTGATGCAGTTGTATGTATTGACGGGATAGAACATATCGGTCGACAATTTGATTTTGTAAAAGAGGTTTTCCGCATACTTAAAAAACACGGAGAATTTATTGTTTCTACCCCCAACATAAGTTCATTGAGATCGAGATGGAGATGGTTGACAACCGGACATCATCATAAATGCAATTCGCCTTTGGATGAAAATAATCCGAATCCGCTTCATCACATTGCAATGATTTCTTTCCCGGAAATCCGATATTTATTGCATCGGAGCGGTTTCAGAATAACCGAAATAAAAACAAATCGAATAAAACCGATAAGTTGGATTTATGCGTTTATGCTCCCATATGTATATATTGCCACGTATTTGGTTTATCGGAAAACGGGAAAAAAACAAAATCTATCGGAATTAAATAAAAGTGTTTTCGATCAAATGTTTACAAAGGAAGTATTGTTCGGAGAAACGTTGATTGTCAAAGCCGTGAAACAATAATCCGATATTTATATGTCTGCCGTGGCGGATATAGAATCGAATATAACAAAATAGAATATGAAATACTACAGCACCAACAAACAATCACCGTCGGTTTCGCTGCAAGAGGCGGTAACAAAAGGGCTTGCTCCCGATAAAGGATTATACATGCCCGAAAAAATAAAATCGCTGCCCGATGAGTTTTACAAAAACATCGGAAACATGAGTTTTCAAGAAATGGCTTACCGAGTTGCCGATGCCTTTTTCGGGGAAGACATTGAACCGGATACGTTGAAAAATATGGTATATGATACGTTGAATTTCGATGCTCCGTTGGTGCATGTGAACGATCATATTTACAGCTTGGAGCTGTTCCATGGCCCGACGCTTGCCTTTAAAGATGTGGGAGCGCGTTTTATGGCGCGTCTGCTGGGTTATTTCATCAAAAAACAAGGCCAAAGTAATATCAATGTATTGGTCGCCACTTCGGGCGATACCGGAAGCGCTGTCGCAAACGGATTCTTGGGAGTGGACGGCATTCATGTGTATGTGTTGTACCCGAAGGGATTGGTCAGCGAAATTCAGGAAAAGCAATTTACGACGTTGGGAAAGAACATCACCGCCGTGGAAATCGACGGCACGTTCGACGACTGCCAGCGATTGGTTAAATCGGCCTTTTTGGATGAAGAATTGAATGCAAAGTTAAATCTGACTTCGGCCAATTCCATCAATGTCGCTCGTTTTCTGCCACAGGCATTTTATTATTTTTATGCTTATGCACAAGCCCTGAAACAAGGAAAAGCCGATAATGTCGTCATTTGCGTGCCGAGCGGAAATTTCGGGAACATCACCGCCGGGTTGTTTGCCAAACGCATGGGATTGCCTGTTAAACGGTTTATTGCGTCCAACAACAAAAACGATGTTTTTTTGGAATACCTTCAAACGGGAAAATACAATCCGCGTCCGTCGGTGGCTACCATTGCCAATGCGATGGATGTCGGCGATCCGAGCAATTTTGTCCGTATTTTGGATTTATATCATCATAATCATAAAAATATTTGCGCGGAAATAAGCGGATGCCGGTACACCGACGACGAAATTCGTAAAACCATGCGGGACGTTTACAAACAAACGAACTATTTGCTCGATCCGCACGGAGCATGCGGATATGCGGCATTAAGGGATTTATTGCAAAAAGACGAAACGGGAATTTTCTTGGAGACCGCTCATCCCGCCAAATTTTTGGAAACAGTGGAAAATACGATTCAATCATCCGTACCCATTCCCGAAAAACTGCAAGCCTTTATGAAAAAAGAAAAGCAAAGCATCCCGATGGGAAAAGAATTTGAAGAGTTTAAACGGTTTTTGTCGGAATCGGTAGGGAATTAAGTAAATACATTGTATATGAAAAAATTCTATCTTTGTATATTGTTCGATCGTCCGTACCCATTCCCGAAAAATGGTAAGTCTTTATGAAAAAAGAAAAGCAAAGCATCCTGCCGGGAAAAGAATTTGAGGAGTTTAACCGTTTTTTGTCGGAATCGGTATGAAATTAAGTAAATGCATTGTGTCTGAAAAAATTCTATCTTTGTATATTTGTTCGATTATACAAATAAATAATCCTTATATTTTATAGTTATGAAACAGGTACCACCGGGAATAACGATTGAACGCAATGCGAAAGGTATTCCCACGTTTGCCCGTATTGACTTAAAAAAATACGGAAATAAATTGAAAGATTTTTTTGCATCTGAAGGAATTTCAATGGAAAAATCCCCATACAATCCCGAACTTGTCGCTAAAGTGAGGGAATCGGAAAAACAAATAGAAGAAGGCAATTATCATAAATTAGACCCGGATGATTTATGGAAATAATTTATTCGGATAATGCAGAAAAGGATTTAGCGTATTGGAATAAACACGGAACACAATCAGATAAAAATAAAATCAAAACGTTATTGCAATCCATGAGTGAAACTCCGTTTGACGGAGTCGGTAAACCGGAAGCTTTAAAATACGATTTATCCGGATATTGGTCTCGTCGTATTGACAAAAAGCATAGAATTATATATCGTGTAATGTCGGATCGAATAGAAATAGTTTCATTCAGGGGACACTATATAAATGATGTTCTCCTTATTAATCAGTTGACGAAACCGCCAAATTTTTGAAATAGTGAAAAATACAATTCGATCGTCCATACCCATTCCCGAAAAGCTGTAAGCCTTTATGAAAAAAGAAAAGCAAAGCATCCTGCCGGGAAAAGAATTAGAGGAGTTTAACCGTTTTTTGTCGGAATCGGTATGAAATTAAGTAAATGCATTATGTATGAAAAAAATACTGCCAAAAAATATAGCAGAATGTATCGTTATTTGGGAAATACGTAAAATCGTTTTATATACCGTATACTTAATAAAAGCATTATTCCGATATAAACAAATATCGTTGCTGCGAGACGCTGTCTGCTGTTTCCCTCAATGGTACAAAAGTATAAAACGAAACAATGATCCTTTAAACTATGACCAACCATGGGTTGTGTATAAAGCCAAACAATTTCTGGACAAAATATTGCATGCAGACATGACGGTGTGGGAATACGGATCGGGCAGTTCTACTTTATATTTTGCACGCAGGGTAAAACAAGTTTATTCCGTTGAATACGATAAATTGTGGTTTCAACGCCTGCAGTCGCTTATTGAAGACCGGAAAATACTCAATGTATGCTACATGTTGGTTGAAGCGGAAGAACCGGATGAAGCGGAACCGGATTCGATTTATATCTCACAATCATCAGGAAATACCAAAAATAAAAGTTTTGAAACGTATGTTAAAAAAATAGACAATATACCCGATCGTAGTTTAGATTTAATTTTAATTGACGGTCGTGCAAGGAGTGCATGTATAGCGCATGCCAAACAGAAAGTTAAAATCGGCGGTCGGCTGGTGGTTGATAATTCCGACCGAAATTATTATTTTAAAGGAAATGAAGATCTTTTCGACCCGGATTGTTGGAAACCGCTTCATTTTACGGGACCGGTTCCGTACAGTTTTGAGTTTTCAAGGACTTCTTTTTTTCAAAAGCAATGAATCCGATACAAACTGTCATGAAATCGCCGGCGCCCATCGCTCTTTTTGTATACAACCGTCCGCAACATCTGGAACGAACCATCCGCTGTTTGAAAAATAATGAATTGGCGGGGGAGTCGGACTTATTTGTTTTTTCCGATGGCCCGAAAACAATTAAAGATGAAGCAAAAATAAACGAAGTCCGTTCAATAATACACTCCATAACCGGGTTCGGGAACCTGAAAATAATGGAGCAGGAGAAAAACATCGGTCTTGCAAATTCCGTCATAACCGGTGTAACCCGATTGACAGAGAAATTCGGCAAAGTAATTGTCATGGAAGACGATTTGGAATCATCTCCCTATATGTTGCGATATTTCAATGAAGCGTTGGATAAATACCAAAATGAAGAACAAGTGATGCATATCGGAGCCTATATGTATCCGATTAATCCGGACGGATTACCCGAAAGTTTTTTCTTCCGGATGGCCACCTCTTGGGGTTGGGCCACGTGGGCAAGAGCTTGGAAACATTTTGAACCGGATATCGAAAAATTATTCCATCAATTCGACGAAGATAAAATCACGGCTTTTTCTGTCGACCGTAGCGAGAATTTTTGGAAACAGGTGAATGAACTTCGGACAGGGAAAATCAACTCGTGGGCAATACGTTGGTATGCAAGCCTGTTTCTGGCCGGAGGTTTAGCTTTGCATCCCGGTGTTTCCATGACCAACAACATAGGGAACGACGCTTCGGGCAGACATAGCGAATCAACCAACATGTACGATGTCAAAGTTTCCGATAAAAAAATCACCGAATTTCCGGAAATTATTCAGGAAAACGAAGACGCTTACAACCGTATAAAACATTTTTATCGTACCCGTAAAGGATCATGGTTTAACAGAGCCGTTCGATATATACGAACCAACGTGAACAGATATAATAAATTGTAACTATCTTTAATACATAGTTTTCAATGCGACCTCAAGAAATAAATACCCTGCATAAAGCAATCAATAAGCATATTCATAAACATGAATTGAAAATGGCGTTCGACAGTCTGAGATTGCTTATTAATCAAGCACAAAATTGGGAGTTGAGTCAACGATTGAGTGATATGGAAACCTCGTACCGGTTTTTGCTCCGGTATCTTGTCGACGGGGTAACGGATCCCGAACGGTCGAAAGTGTATCAAAATCTGTTGGCATCGGCTTATGAAGTGACCGATGATGTTTCATCCGAATTATTGTCGGAATTGTCGGGCAACTTTTTTTATGAACGACTCAGAACAAACAAATCATTGCATTTTCCTTCCCTGATTCATGAAATCAATAATCTGTATGAAGAAATATCATTGACTCATTTATTGGAAGAAGGGGCCGAAAAGAAACAAAAAATAAAGATTTACACCAACTTACACGATCAGATTCTGACTGAATTGTTTGAGCGGGTTTGGACATTTCACCGTGCCAAAGAGCCGGATATTGATAGTTACAGGCAATTGATGAGTAGCTCGTTGTTGGACATGGAAGACAAGGCTCAAATTATTTCGGCTTTGTTGTTGAATCTCATGCTGCGGTTCGACGAAAATAATTTGATGATTCTTTTCGATGCATATGAAAACTCGGATGATGAACAAATCCGGCAACGGGCATTGATCGGCATCATGTTGGTACTGTATCTTTTCGACAAACGCATTCCGTTGTATCCGAAAATCAACAATCGGCTGTCCTTGTTGTCGGAAAATCCGGTGTTCCGCCTGAATGTTCGTACCGTCATCATTCAATTTATCCGGAGCAGAGAAACGGAACAAATCACACGGAAAATTCATGACGAAATTTTACCCGGAATGATGAAGGTCAGTTCCGTTATCCGGAACAAGCTGAACATGGACGATTTAAACGAACCGGGATCGTTGGAAGAAAAAAATCCGGAATGGCAGGAAATATTCGACGATGCAGGATTGACCGATAAACTTCAGGAATTTACCGATATGCAACTGGAAGGCTCTGATGTATTTATGAGCACATTTGCCAATTTGAAATCTTTTCCGTTTTTTTACAATACCAGCCACTGGTTTTTACCGTTCAACATCAACTACGCTTTGCTCAACGACAATTTGCGGGATGAGAGAGCACCTGATTTTTTGAATATGATTACCCAATCGAATTATTTGTGCAGCTCCGACAAGTATTCGTTTTATTTCAGCATCATGCAAATGCCCGAAAATTACCGGAACATGACCGTGCAGCAGTTTAAGGCGGAAGGATCGGAAATGCGCAGCCTCGAAAAAGAAGAAGAATTGTTGTCGGGGACGAAGAAAGCCGAAAATATATCCAAACAATACATTCAGGATTTATATCGGTTCTTTAAATTGCATCCGCGAAGAAAAGATTTTGTGGATATTTTTTCCCTTCCGCTGAATTTTCATCAAACATACGCTTTATCGCCGATTGTTTCCGATTCCGAAAGTTTACGCATCATTGCCGAGTTTTATTTCAAGAAAAACTTTTTCAAAGACGCGGAAGAAATTTTTACGCAGCTTTCGACCGATTCGGACATGAATAACGAACTTTTCGAAAAAATCGGATATTGCAGGCAAATGTCGGATGATTATGCCGGCGCGTTGGATGCTTATTTGCAGGCCGACATCATCAAACCCGATAAATTTTGGACCATGCGCCGCATTGCGGGATGCTACCGACAGTTGAACCATCCGGAAAAAGCATTGGAATATTACCGGCGCATGGAACAGATTCAACCCGAAAATCTGACCGTTCAATTGAACCTCGGACACTGCCTGTTTGAATTGAAACGGTATGACGAAGCATTGAAATATTACTTCAAAGTGGAATATTTAGACGAAAAAAGACAGAAAGCGCTTCGTCCGATTGCGTGGTGTTCGTTTTTGTCGGGAAAATTGAAACAGGCGCAAAAATATTTTACGACGATTCTTTTAAATAAACCGGATGCGCAGGATTATATGAATGCGGGACATGCCGAGTGGGCTGCCGGAAATCGGAAACGGGCGATTCAATTATATTTGCAAAGTATCCGGAAAAACGAAAACAACATCGACCGTTTCATGGAAGATTTCGAGAAAGATATTCCCGATTTGGAAACAGGAGGCATTCGAAAGGATGAAATTTATCCCATGCTCGATCAATTGCAATATGAAATATCCATGAGCAATGATGCACACCAAGCTCAATGAACGAAATCGTACGGATATTCCGGGTGACCTTTAAAAAATAGTCTTGTACACATGAAAATGAATAACCCGCCTTTTTTGAAGCCCGGAGACCAAGTAGCGATTGTGTCCCCGTCCGGAAAGATCAATCCCGATTATATCGCGGGAGAAATGAAACGGTTACAAGATTTCGGATTGATTCCGGTTCCCGGAAAATATGTTTCCGGAACGTATGGCCGTTATGCCGGAACCGATGCCGAGCGTCTTTTTGATTTACAGGAAGCATTAGACAATCCCGGAATCAAAGCCGTGTTTTGCAGTCGGGGTGGGTATGGATGCATTCATTTGGCCGATAAACTGCAATGGAATAAATTTCGGCGGCATCCGAAATGGATGATCGGATATAGTGATATCACGATAATCCATTCGATGGTTCAACATTTGGGATTTACGTCACTTCATGCGCCGATGGCCCGTCATTTGACAGAAATGCCGGAAGATGACATTTCGGTACGATATTTGCGGAAAATTTTGTTCGGAGAACGGATCCGGTACCGGCATCTTTCGCATGATTTAAACAGGAACGGAAAAACAACCGGTGTTTTGCGCGGCGGAAATCTATCCGTATTATACGGCCTTCGCGGAACCCGATTTGACCTTATTCCCGGAAATACCGTTCTTTTTTTGGAAGATACAGGCGAAAAGCCGTATCATGTGGAACGAATGATGTATAATTTGAAATTGGGCGGAATACTTGAAAAATTATCCGGATTGATTATCGGGCAATTTTCCGATTATGAGGAAGACCCGGAAATGCCGAAACCTCTTTTCAAAACCATTGCCGATATGGTTTCGGAATATGCTTATCCCGTATGTTTCGGCTTTCCCGTGGGGCATGTGACGTATAATTTACCGATGATTTGCGGCGGGATGCATGATTTTGAAGTCTCGGAACAAGGAGTGGATTTGAAGGTTGCATCTCCGGGATGATTTTCTTGAATAGTGTTGTCGATCAATGAAAATCGGATGTAAAATCTTACCTTGTGTGTTTAAATTAATACAATATCTTGTCATAAAAGCGGAATTCTTTCTATATTTGTATCTAAATTCGATTAAAAAAGAATGGTCATTTGGATATACGAGTTAAACTGCAAGTTTTAGGCATACGTTACACTTACAGTCAGGCACAAGTAGGAGCGTACGCATTGGTTTTGGGCGAGGAAGGCGGTATACGTCGGGTTCGTATTATTATCGGTACTCCCGAAGCACAGTCCATCGCATTACAGTTGGAGAACCTCATCCCGCCCCGTCCGCTCACACACGATCTGTTTTGTACATTTGCGCGGGCATTCAATATTCAATTACTCGAAGTGTACATCAAAAAATTCGAAGAAGGCATGTTCTATTCCGAATTACTGTTCGACGACGGAATAAATCAAATCCGGATCGATTCCCGCACCTCCGATGCCATTGCACTCGCTTTGCGGGCTAAATGTCCGATTTACATTACAGAGGCGATTATGAATCAGGTCGGAGAAGTTTTTGAAGAAGACCTGCCCCAAGAAGAAAATGTTTCGGACAAAGAAGAAATCGAAGAATACAATCTCGAAGATCTTTACAACCGGCTTCAAGAAGCCATTAACAGCGAAGATTACGAAACCGCTTCATCCATTCGCGACGAAATAAAACGCAGAGAAAACAAAAATAAGTAAGTATGCAAATGTATAAATGTGCAAATAAATAAAAAATAAAAAAATCCATTACTATCTCCATATCCAAACCCTTAACCCATAACTCTTAATTCTTAACTTTTAACTCTTAACTCTTACCCCCCATGTCGCACCCTCTGGCAGAACGAATGCGTCCCAAAACACTCGATGAATACATCGGGCAGAAACATTTAGTGGGAAAAAATGCCGTGTTGCGAAAAATGATCGATGGCGGGCGCATCAGTTCGTTTATTTTATGGGGCCCGCCCGGAGTAGGAAAAACCACGCTGGCCCAAATCATTTCCCGTCAACTTGAAATACCGTTTTATACGTTGAGCGCGGTCAATTCGGGAGTGAAAGAAGTGCGCGAAGTCATTGAAAAAGCAAAAAACGCCCGATTTTTCAATAACCGGAATCCGATTCTGTTTATCGATGAAATCCATCGTTTCAGCAAATCCCAGCAAGATTCGCTGTTGAGTGCGGTGGAAACGGGAATCGTGACATTAATCGGCGCAACGACCGAAAATCCGTCTTTTGAAGTTATCCGTCCGTTATTGTCGCGGTGTCAGGTATATGTCCTGAAATCGTTGGAAAAAGAAGATTTGTTGGAGCTGCTGCATTATGCGTTGGCAAACGATGTCGAATTGAAAGAGAAAAGTATCAAACTCGAAGAAACGGACGCCATTTTACGGTATTCCGGAGGCGATGCCCGTAAGTTGCTGAATATTTTGGAATTGGTGGTAAATGCCGAGGAAGGCGACGAAATCGTGATCACAGACGAAAAAGTAACCGAGCGGTTACAGCAAAATCCGGCGGCATACGATAAAAACGGAGAAATGCATTACGACATTATATCCGCTTTCATCAAATCCATCCGGGGCAGCGACCCCGATGCCGCGATTTATTGGCTGGCGCGTATGGTTGCGGGAGGAGAAGATCCGAAATTCATTGCACGGCGTCTGGTTATTTCGGCGGCCGAAGACATCGGCTTGGCCAATCCGAATGCCTTATTGTTGGCCAATGCCTGTTTCGATGCGTTACAGAAAATCGGTTGGCCCGAAGGACGGATTTTATTGGCGGAGGCCACCGTTTATCTGGCATCGAGTCCGAAAAGTAATTCGGCGTATTTATCCGTCGAAGGCGCTTTGCAAGAGGTGAATGAAACCGGCAATATTCCCGTCCCGTTACATTTGCGGAATGCACCCACTAAATTGATGAAAGAATTGAATTACGGGAAAAATTATCAATATGCACATGATTTCGAGAATAATTTTGTGCAACAAGACTATCTGCCGGAGGAAATCAAAAACAGTCGTTTTTGGAAACCTCAAGACAATCCGTCGGAAAATAAATTGAAAGAACATTTGAATAGATTATGGAAAAACCGGTTTTGATTTACGATTTCACAATTTACGATTTTACAATTTCATAATTCATAAATAATTTAACTCCATGAGAAATTTGTACGTTATTGTTTGTTTTTGTTGTTGCATAAATCTGAATGCACAAAACACCAAAATCAAAATTCTTCAACCGTTCAGGGTTGATCTGGAAATTGATTTTGACACGATGGGTAAAATTGCCGACCGGGCTTCGTATCTGGAAAATAAAGGGAGAGAAAACCTGACGCCTTCGGAAGACGAAGAGTTGGAAGGATATTACGAAAAATACGGAGATGAGACGGCATTATACGTCTGGGATATTATCTGGGGATGCAGTTGGTATTGTGGCGGCGGGCCGAGAGAAGTAACGGCCTCTTCGTCGTTGAAATCCGTTCCCGTGAAAAAAGGAACTTCCGATTCGAAGGAACTCAAAGAATATTATTTAGAAAATCAACCGGAAAAATACATTCCCGACAGCATTACCTACGATGCAGGCAATGCTCACGATTTGTATTTGAAAACAGCATGGGTGGAAGGAGTAAAAGGGTACGGAATCGGAGAGTATCTGACCTATACTTTTGATAATCATAGTGCTAGAATAACAACAATAAGTATTTACAACGGATATGTGAAAAGCAAAAAGACATGGAAAGATAATTCCAGGGTTCGCTCCCTGAAAATGTACGTCAACGGAAAACCGTATGCCGTTTTACAGCTGAAGGATACCCCCGCCTGCCAGAATTTTGACTTGGGAGAGCCATTGGGACGTCGCCCGGACGGGAAAGATCTGGTGTTGAAATTTGAAATTACGGATGTTTATCCGGGCGATAAATACGACGATACCGCCATCACCGAATTGTTTTTTGACGGAATCGACGTTCATTGCGTCGGGAAAGGAACCCGAATTTTGATGAACGATCATTCCCTTAAAAATATAGAGGCGATCAAAGCAGGCGATGTGGTCAAATCATTTGACATCACGCGAAACAATTACGTCGCATCAACGGTGAAGAAGGTGCATAAAGCGACTCATGGCGAATTATTGAAATTAAAATTGGAAAATAATGCGGAAATAATGGTTACGGAAGAACATCCGTTTTTGACAAAAAATAAATCATGGTGTTCCCATGCTCCACAAAAAAGTTTGTACAATCAATGGATTGTCAATGAATATGAAGCAGGAGATCTGTTTGCATTTTATACCGGTGCAGAGAGTTTGAACTATGTCAAATTGATCGAAATAGAGAAAATAAATTCACCGGGTACAGAAACCTATACGTTGGAATTGGAATCCGGCGATAATTTTATCGGGAACGGATTCATTATCCGGGAAGAATGATTTTTAATGAACAGCTGCGTCAGTCATTCATAAGTATATGGAAAAACAATTTATATTTTAAATTAAATTCTGTCATGTACGTAAATTGTAAATGGTCTAATTGTAAAATTAATAATGCTTGATTTCAAAAAAATTCCGTCGCCTTGTTATGTGATGGAAGAAAATTTGTTGCGGAAAAATCTGGAGTTGATCCGTTCGGTCAAAGAACGTGCGGATGTAAACATCATTTTGGCTTTCAAGGCCTTTGCAATGTGGAAGGCTTTTCCGATTATCCGGGAATACATTCCGTATTCGACGGCGAGTTCGATTTATGAAGCACAATTGGCTTACGAAGAAATGGGAAGCAAAGCTCATACCTATTCGCCGGCCTATACGGAAGCAGACTTTCCGGTTATTTTGAAATACAGCAGTCACATCACGTTTAATTCCGTTGAGCAGTACCATCGTTTCAAGTCGGCGGTGGAAGCCCATCCCGAAAAAATATCGTGCGGATTGCGCATCAATCCCGAATATTCCGAAGTCGAAACAGATTTATACAACCCGTGTTCTCCGCAATCGCGATTGGGAATTTTATGCGGAAATTTAAAAGAAATCCCCGAAGGCATCGAAGGGTTGCATTTCCATGCCTTATGCGAATCTTCGTCGTATGCTCTGGAAAGAACGTTGCAGGCGGTCGAGGAAAGGATCGGACAATTTTTTCCCCGCATCAAATGGCTGAACATGGGAGGCGGACACTTGATGACACGCAAGGATTATGACGTGGAGCATTTGATTTCGTTATTGAAAAGTTTTAAACGAAAATATCCGCATTTGGAAATTATTCTTGAACCCGGAAGCGCTTTCGTTTGGCAAACCGGAGTGTTGGTTGCCGATGTGGTGGATATTGTCGATAACGGAGGAATAAAAACGGCGATATTAAATGTTTCGTTTACCTGTCATTTGCCCGATTGTTTGGAAATGCCGTATAAACCCGTTATTCGAAACGCCACGGATGAAATCGAAGGAAAACCGGTTTACCGGATGGGCGGAAACAGTTGCCTGGCCGGTGATTTTATGGGAAACTGGTCTTTTGACAAACCGCTGAAAATCGGCGATAAAATTGTTTTCGAAGACATGATTCATTACACGATGGTCAAAACCACGATGTTCAACGGCATTCCTCATCCCGCAATCGGATTATGGACAAAAGACAATGAATTTCAGTTGTACCGCGAGTTTGGATATGATGATTATAAGAACAGAATGTCTTGAAAGTTAAGAGTTAAGAGTTAAGAGTTAAGAGTTGAAAGCTGGAAATTGAGGGTTGAATATTTATTCAATATAAAAAATATTTAATGATTATCGGATGTTGCACCTACCTATCCCCGTGGTGGGGTGTAAAAAATGTATTATTCGTTTTTTTGAAAAATCCGGCCTGAAAAATGTAGTTTTCTGTCCCATAGGGACAATATATTGGTAGAAAAGAGAATTCCTCCGGTGACCGAAGTCCCGTCAGGGACGTAATGCGGGAAGGAAAACATTTTGTCCCTGACGGGACAAGGGGAAGGTGGGATGTTTTTCTACCGATATAACGTCCCTGACGGGACAAAAAACAACGAATATTTTTTTGAAACATTGACACATTTTTTATATTCCGGCTGCGGGAATAGCCGGGTATAACATCCGATAATCATTTAAATCAATTAATTATTACTATTTACGCGACTTAAGCGCTTAATCCTATAACTCTTAATTCTTAACTCTTAACTTATAAAGTTGAGCGGGATTCAAGTGGATTTTTAAAAACGAAAAATCGCTACACAAATTCATGATGAATGACTTCTCCGACAATTTCGAGCGGGATGCCGGAAATCTCGGCGGCTGTGGCAGAATAAGAACTGGACGAAGAACCGATGATTTTATTTGTTCTCGACAAAGCATACAATTCGACCAAGGCGTTTTTTATACCTTCCTCGGAATTTCTTGCCAAAATATCGGATGTACAAATAATTCTTTCCCCGAAGAGTTCCCGGAATTGATCTTTTACCTTTTCCGAGTCGGAAGCCAAGAAAAAAGTGACATTTTCGTTTTGTTTGATTTCTTGTCCGATTCGTTGAACAAATAATTCGGTCGGACTGAAACGAATGGATTGTTCGTTATCGGAGCGGCGGATATGGATTCCGATCGTATCGGCATGGAATAAAGACGTTAAAGTTTCGATTCTGTGTCTTGATTCATGATTCGGAATAAACAGTTTATATCTGTTGTCCCCCGGATGCAGACGAAGATAAGACGCACAATATACTTTTTCCGATTCTTTGATCGCGGAAAAGTCATATCCCCCCTTTAATTGATAAAACACCTCTTTTTCGGGTATTCTTTTGTTAAAATAAAATTTTTGAAATAAAAGAGGGAATCTAAAATTTTTATTTCTCGGCCTGTCGTATAAGAAATAGTCGGAAATGGCGGCATCTTTGATGAAAATATTCGGAAATTCGGTTATCGGATCGAATAAAGCTTTGAAATCACACCCCATTCCCCAATCTTTAAACCAAATGATTTCGACCCTGGTCGTTTTATCCTTGAACAATGAAAATGCCGAATCGATTACGCGCATTCTGTTGCATAATCCTCCGACGGGAACCAATGTCAATTTACCGGACATCTTGCTTTGTATTGATACGAGCCGAGGTTACAAGATTTATAATCTTCGCAAATATACAAAATATAATAAAAAAACGCAGCTTATTATTAAGCTGCGTAAAAAAACTTAATTAAGTTTGTTTTATGCATTCTGTTTCCAGAATAAGAATAAACTAGCAAATGAATGAATGAATGAATTTAATTATAATATGTTTATTCTATATGAACATGCCTCCCGGCGTGTTATTATACCTCCCGGTATATTTTTGGCATTTAATTTTTACAATAATTGTTTCTATTCGTTTTATGATAAAGCAGGATTTATGTATTTTTCAGAATAATTCATATACTTATTGATCACGTGTTTTTCATCTCGTGTTTGGATTTTCTTCCAGATATAACCAACCGTCTATTAAATTTTTCATCTTTTCTGCGATACAAGTTCTGACGCACCTTACGCTAATAATTCGGTCTGAGGTGTCAATGTTGATATCCGCACAACGTTTATGATAAGTAATATCGGCTCCGATAATATCATTAAGACTCGTGTGATAAGGTACATTACCCTCTATTTTAATTTCTTCTTTTTCAAGATCCACCCGGATGAAATCCGGAACAAAGACTAACTTCAGACGTCCTTTTATTAACGCGTTCCATATATCTGATTTAGCTTCATAAAAATAATTTCGATTCATTTCTTTTAATCTTGTTCAGGGGGATAATATCTTGATAATATCCGCAGTTTGAATTTCGACTACAAAGATAATGTTTATTATTCATATTGTAAAATATATTATAAAATACTTTATTATATTTAACATTTTTTCAGATAAATAACAAGGTATGAAAGGACGCTGCGTTTTTGTAAATTACTGATTTTTAAAATATTATATATTTTTAAAAAAATCCGGTAATGATTAAAAGACAAAAATTAAAATATCCCATAAATCCTCTGTCAGGAATAAAGGAAGCACAAAGATACGAAGTTTTTTCTTTTTTTCTTACCTTTGACTGTTCAAAAAGAATTAACAATATGGCAGAAAAAGAAAAATCACCATTTGCAACAGATAACCTTGCAGAAGACAGCGGCTTTTTAATGTTACAAGTTTCGAGCTTGTGGGCAGATTGCCATGATAGAATATTGAAAAAATATTATGATCTTTCCCACATGCAATATGCCGTATTAGCAAGTATTTATTGGCTCGTTTTGCATAGCGAAAAACAAGTCACTCAAACCATACTTTCCCAACATACCAAAATAAACCCCATGGCCATCTCTCAAATGCTTAAAGTGCTGGAAGCCAAAGGATACATATACCGGACAACGCACTTGAACGATGTCAGAGCAAAAGCCGTCGATCTCACGCAACAAGGACAGGAGCTGATGAATAAAGCTGTTTTGACCATATTGGAGGTGGATACCAAGTTTTTCCAAATATTAGGCAAAAATGTCAAACATTTTAATCGCTATATGTTTGAGTTGCTTCAAGCCAATGAGTATAAAAACGGCTCGATGTAACCCGATTCTCAATAAAAATTCCCTCAGATTTTGGTCGTGATCAAGTTCCGGTTTAAAATATCGGGATAAATAAAAAAGGAAAAATTGCCGAATTTGACAATTTTTCCTTTTTTGTGACCCCGACAGGACTCAAACCTGTGACCTCCGGAACCGGAATCCGACGTTCTATTCACTAAACTACGGGGCCGAATCGCAGCGCAAAAGTACATAATTATTCGTTTTTTCCAAACAAAATTACCGGACTATTTTTTCGGATGAAAAAAATCGGATGTCCGGGAAAAATTGTTCGAAGTTCGATCGGAAACCGGCGTAATTTTCTTTGAGAATTTTTATCGCATCGCCCGATTTATCGGGCAGGCTGGTATGCTTTGCCATAATATGCAAGGCATTGCCGATGCCTGAAAGTTTGGCGTAAGATTGCAGACGTTTGTGCTTGATCAAAAACGGAAGGAATAATTTGACCTCCCACGGAATACTGATCCAATGTTTAAGCAATGTCCGGTAACAAAATCCGGCGAAAGTATTTAAATCGACGGAAGCATATCGGCTGAAATCGGCGGCCAGAAAATGATCGTAAAAAATATCGACGACAACTCCCGCATATTTTCCGTAAACGGGACGAAGCATTTTTTTACTTTCCGCGACGGCCGGATGTTGATCGGAAAATTCGTCGATGGCACGGTGAAGGATAATTCCGTGGGCAATTTCGGGCGGATATTCATTCACTTTTTTCCCTTTGACATGATCTGCGATAAAATTTCCGACAAGCAGATTCTCGTCATTATCCGACAGATATAAATGCATCAAATAATTCATGCTGCAAAGATAATATAAACTACCTTTGCATCTAAGAATTAAGGATGTCGCAAAAAACGGTTTTATTTTGTATAACGATTTAAGTATTCTTTTAAGCAGATATTTTGACGGAAAAGTTCAGAAAATTTCCGTTCATGCCAGATTTACCTGCCCCAACAGAGACGGGAGCAAAGGCGTGGGAGGGTGTACTTATTGCAATAATCAAACGTTCAGCCCCGAATATTGCCTGACGCAAAAGTCGGTTTCCGAACAATTGAGCGACGGTGTCAAATTTTTTTCCCGGAGATATTCCGAGATGAAATATCTGGCTTATTTTCAATCTTATACCAATACATATTCCGATTTACGGACGTTAATCGATAAGTATGAAGAAGCGCTTCGTTTTCCCGGAGTTGTCGGACTGATTATCGGAACACGCCCCGATTGTATGCCCGATGATTTGTCGGATTATCTGCAAAATTTATCGAAATCGACATTTCTGTTGATTGAGTACGGCGTGGAATCGACCTGCGACAAAACATTGGAATACATCAATCGCGGACATACGTATGCTGATGCGGTGGAGGCCGTAAATAAAACCGCGGCGAAAGGAATTTTAACCGGGGCGCATCTTATTCTGGGATTACCCGGAGAATCCCGGGAAATGATTTTGAATCATGCCGTCGAAATTTCCCGGTTGCCGCTGACCACCGTAAAGTTACATCAACTGCAATTGATACGCGACACGCGGATGGTTCAACAATACAAAGAAAATCCCGGATTATTTCATTTTTATACCGTGGACGAATACATCGACTTGGTCATTGATTTTGTCGAACGATTAAATCCCGGATTTATCGTCGAACGATTCATATCCCAATCTCCCAAAGAATTATTGATTTATCCCGACTGGGGCTTAAAAAATCACGAATTTACCGCCAAAGTCGAAAAACGTATGAGAGAACGAAATGCGTGGCAGGGAAAATTCTATCGCTATGAATAACTCCAATATAACATTAAAAATAAAGTCATATTATGCAGACAAACGACCACAAAATACGTGATTACAGCGCAGCATTAGAAGCTGAATACGGAATGCACGGAACTCCCGAAAGAGCTGAGTTTGACGAGGAAGCATACGCTTTTTATACCGGTCAAATATTACTTGAAACACGAAAGAAGGCAAGGCTGACACAAGCGGAACTTGCCAAACGAATAGGAGTGGACAAATCATACATTTCACGAGTAGAGAAAGGCATTACCGTTCCGAGTGTGGCAACTTTTTACCGTATAGTCAACGCTTTGGGACGTTCAGTTGAATTAACGCCTTCATTGTAGAAGGCGTGCAGATGCCGTGCCGGCGGCGGCTTTCTTTCCGATGTGTCCGGAAAATCGGAATGTTTTTTTGAATGCCCATAGCATTCGATTCTAAAATTTTCATTCAATATAGGTCTCAAGAATTTTGCAGTTCATTTCAAGAGATAATTTAATGCTTGAATTGCATGATGCGGGAACCAAAACGGTATTTCCCTGCTTCAAATTGATTTGACAGCCGTTTTTATCCGTTAAAACGAATTGTCCTTCCATACAAATGTATATAACAAAAGAATCTGTATGTTCAAAATTTCTTACAATCTCTTTGTTTCCTTCTAACAGATTCGTTGTAAAATGCGGACAGGAAACTAATGGCGTCATTTCATTCCGTTTCGACTGATAACCGGTTTTATATTCCGGATACATATCATAATCGATCGCATCTTTTGCCGATTCGGTATGCAATTCCCGCGAACGGCCCTGCGCATCTTTCCGGTTGTAATCGTAGATGCGGTATGTAATATCGGAAGTCTGTTGAATTTCCGCGATAAACGTACCTTTGCCGATGGCATGAACCCTTCCCGCAGGCAGAAAAAATACGTCTCCGGCGGCAATGTCGTGTTTTTGCAACGTATCGGCAAATGTATTGTTTTCGACGGTTTTTATATATTCTTCCGGCGTGATTTTTCGGGAAAAACCCGAATATAAAAACGAATTTTTTGCGGCGGAAATCACATACCACATTTCGGTTTTTCCGGAACCGGCATTGCGTTTTCGCGCCAACTCGTCGTTCGGATGCACTTGAATGGACAAATCGCTTCTTGCATCGATAAATTTGATCAACAACGGAAACCGTCTGCCGTATTGCTTCAGATTTTTCTCGCCGATCAACTCTTTTCCGTACAAATTGATCAGTTCTTCCAAATTTTTCCCGGCCAAAGCTCCGTTTGCAACAACAGACACATTGTCTTTGACATGCGATATCTCCCAACTTTCGCCGATTCCGTCTTGCACCGGTTCGATGCGTTTGAACCGACAAATATCATTTCCGCCCCAAATGGTGGCTTTCAAGATAGGGTTGAACAGTAAAGGATAAAGTACCATGCCATTAAGTTTTGGTGCGTTTTATGGATGCATCGTGTACCGTATAAAGCGTATCTTTCATGATTTCATGCACGGTGGGATGCGGAAAAACAACTTTTTCCCATTGATCGATGTTCAAGTCTGCTTCAATGGCCATGGTAGCGGCCGTGATCATCTCGGATGCGGGATTCCCTAATAGATGAACGCCCTTGATGATATTGCGGTTATCGACAAAAATTTTGCAAAGGCCGTTTGTGCCTTCATTTTCGGCGGTGAACCGGCCCGAATAAGACATCGGTAATTTCAGTATTTTATACGGAATATTCTCTTTCAGCAATTGCTCTTCGGTATAACCGACCCATGCAATTTCGGGATTAGTGTATATAACGGACGGAATGGCTTTGTACGACATCCGGTCTTTTTCTCCCGCGATGTGGTTGACGGCTGCTTCCGCTTCACGAGCGGCCGTATGCGCCAAAAGGGAATATCCCGTGACGTCGCCGCATGCATACACTCCCGGTTGCGATGTTTGCATATTCTCGTCAACCCAAATACCGCCGTTTTTCGTTTTTTTAAGTTGCAGACATTCAAGTCCGAATCTTTCTGTACGAGGTTTTCGTCCGACACTCAAAAGAAGCCGGTCGGTCGGTATGACGATCCGTTCCCTGTTTTTATTCAAGACGGTTACTTCGGTTTCGGTTACGGATAAGATTTTGGTTTCGAGGTGAAAAACGACGCCGCGTTTCGCATATTCCGTCCGCAGCATCCCGCAGAGTTCTTTATCCGCTCCGCTGATGATTTCATCCAATAATTCGACGATCGAAACCTTTACACCCAGACTGTTGAAAAAAGAAGCAAATTCCATTCCGATGACACCGCCTCCGACAATGGTCAGACGCCCGGGCAGTTCGACGGCGGATAAAGCCTCCCTGCTCGTCAGGAAATCGATGTCCTGCAATCCTTCGATAGTGGGAATAATCGGTTTGGAACCGGTACAAAGCAACAGTTTTTTTGCGGAGAACGTCTGATCGTTGCAAACAACCGTAAAATCATCGTTCTTTTTATTCAGGACAAACCCCTTTCCCTCGAGAATGACAATGTTATCCTTTTTCAGTTTCAGCTTAATGCCGGCAAGCAGCTTTTTGACGATTTTATTTTTGCGCGATATGATTTTATTGAAATCGAAAGAAACGTCATTTGCCGTAACGGCATATTTAGAGGCCTGTCGAACCGTATCGAGTACCTTTGCGGAATAAAGAATGGTTTTGAGGGGAATGCATCCTTCATTTAAGCACACGCCGCCCAACGATTGTTTTTCGATCAGAAGCACGCTCATACCTTTGGAGCTTGCACGTTCGGCGGCTGTGTAACCGGCGGGGCCGCCACCCAAAATGATGATGTCGTACATGGGTTAAAAATTAACAGGTATAATGTCTATTTATTATAGATATATAACGCTGCCGGATTGAAAAAATTGTTTTGCCCGTCTGCCCGGTGGTTTGTTGCAGGCAGGTGGAACACTAAAGCATGAATGGGCGACAAATTTCCAAAATCCCGCAAAACCGGCTGCGAGCATATGCCTGACACTCGTTAGCTGCCGTATATTTTAGTTCCTTTCTTACAATAATTTCTTTATGTGTCTTCGGATATATTTCGGAAATTTCGGAAATAATTCGGAAATAATTCGGAAATTTTAAGAATTATGGAAATATATAAACTGCTGATTTTGTTTCTCCTTGTTTCTTTAATAGCTCTTTCTCAACTAATCCCATTAAATCCGCTCTTGCTGTTCGGTCTGTTACTTTATATGTCCCGGCATAATCCGAACTTGTTATTTCTCCTTTCTCTTTGAAAAGCGTCAACGCATCAATTTGCCTTTCATTCAATCCTAAGTTGCTCAACTCTTCTTTGTTGTAAATATCCTTGCGAAAAATTACCCAAAAGTCAGAGCCTTCATTTGTAAAAATTGGCGCAGGTAACCCTGTAGCCGCACATTGTTCTTCAATTTTTGAAATACCCCGCCCCCCATGATTCTACATAACTGCTGCGAAAAAAAGCGTTGGCAATATCGGGATTGTTAGGGCGGGAAGAATGATTTTGCAGCAGATTTTTAATTGTCCAATCTTCGGGTAATCGTCCTTCATTCCAAATCATAATTTTATCGTTGTAAACCTTGATTTGGATAGGTGCACCACCCGGATATTCTTTGTGCGTTACGGCATTTAGTAATGCCTCGCGTAAGGCTTCTTTAGGGTATTCATGAGTTTCGATACGCGAAAGTCCGCGATAACTGATTAAGGCTTTAGTGTACTTCGTAAGCAGCAATTCCATTGTACGTTCAACTTGTTCAAACAAATTGCCGTGAATATCATCTTGATAACGCAAATCGCTGTCGGTGCGGAAGAAGCCGATTTTGACATACGCGCCCGTGGTAAATTTCTCAGGGTTAGCGTGAAACAAAAGCAATGCGGCTCGTTTCACATAGCCGTTTTCAAACAAATTCAGGTTTTCGAGCAGTTGTTCCGGTGTATCCTTACGACTTTTTTCATCAAGGCGATTGCTCTCAATGCCTCTTTCCTTAAAAAATTCAAAAGTTTCCTGTTTCAAATCAGCAACGCTGATATTCGGAATGGGAACGCTGTCCCATTTTCTGCCGTATTTTTGCAATAAAAATTTATCCAGTGCCGCACCTTTCAGTTCTTGTTTAGTGCTGCCACTGCGAAAATGATACTCTCCTTTGTAATTTACAGGATTTGGTTGTGGCTCAACAGCAATTTCGATATAATCACCTTTCGGTGTTTCGTGCAAATCGACAGCAGCAACGATACCTAAAATTGTGGTTATCTTATTGGGCAAATCTTCCAAAAGTTTTTTTACGTTTTTTACGCCAATAATTTTGCCGTTATCGTCTTTTCCAATAATAAGCGTACCGCCTTGAGCATTGGCAAAGCCGCATATCCACCGCAGATATCCGTCTCTCCAAATGGATTTATATTCAATATTTTGTGTTTCCTGCATCTTAAAAAATTCTAAAATGCAAAAGTACAATATTTTCTTTGCATATTTTAAAGTATAGGCCCCTCCAAAAAAAATAAGTAGTTGATAAAACTACGTTAAAGTTTTGTCCACGAGTGGAATGCTTTTGCAGAACGCCCCGAATACTCGGAGTGTCTTTTTTAATTACAGTCTCACAGTGTTTACATTGATACCGGTTTAGTGCTATAACTTACTGTTTTTTTGTTACACCTCCACTTTCTCGATTTTAACCCTACAAATTTGTAGATATTTTGTTCGATATGACAGCTTCCGGGTTAATTGATGTAGTTGTAGGTGTAATCTTTTCTGCCGCGGAATTTTTGATATAATTTGTAAAACGAATTGACAACAGGCAAAATCAAATCGAAATAAATAACAGACAAATAAAATTTCCTTTCTTTGAGTTCTTCGGCGGTTTTATTGATGATGAATAGTTGCACGCAAAAACGGATGATGAAAAGCAAACCGGCAACGACGGCAAGAAACCAATGAATCAAAAGTAGAACCGAAAGCGCCATGATTCCGAAAAATAAAACATAATAAACATAACGGGAAAACACTTCGAATCCCAACCGGTATGTAACGTTTTTCGGGTAAAAACCGGACGTGAGGGCATTGCTCATTTTTCTCGTTTTCCAGTCGAATCGGGTGACACTGCTGACCGGAATACTTTCCGGAGAAAGTTCGATGCGTGTATTTGAGTCTGTGGCAACTTGATTGACAAATAAATCATCATCTCCGGCTTGCAAATAAAGATATTTTGCAAAACCTTTATTTTTGAAAAATAATTCCTTGCGATAAGCCAGATTTTTTCCGAGTCCTTTGTAAGGCCGATGATTGACGGCGTATCCCAGATATTGCATGGCCGAAAATAAATTGTCGAAGGACGCCAAGCGGTTGAGATAGCCTTTTTTTCGTTCAAAACGGCTGTAACCGAGTACGATACCGGTATCCGGCGTAAAATTACGCATCATGTTGCGTATCCAATGTTTGCTTTCGACGTAACAATCGGGTTCCGTGAATAACAGCACATCATATTTGGCGGCTTTGGCCGCGATGGTAATGGATAACTTTTTGCGGCTCAGATATTTGGCATCTTCGGGTATATACGTACTGTATAAATTGGGGTATTTTTTGGAATAAGTATGGATCAATGACCGGCATTCGACCGTAAAACTGTCGTTGACGATGATCACTTCGAATACCGGATAATCTTGTTCTAAAATGGACGGCAGGCATTTTTTCAGATTCTCGGAATCATCTACGGAACAAATGATGATGGAAACGGACGGATAATCGGTGGTGTAAATAATATTGCCCTTTTTTTCGCGTTTGATGTAAGACAGCATCTTACGGTAATGACCGAGATAATAAATGATTTGTATGACAAAAAACAGGATAAACGTTGAAATTACAGCTAATTCGATCGTATTGTAATCAAAATAAGACTGTAAAATATTCCATATATTTTCCATTTTCAATATGATGTTTTTTAAGGAGCGAAAAATAAATTTACTTATCGGTCATCAGATCAATTCATCCGAATAATAAGACTTGGGCAACCGGCGGCAATTGTACCGGGAAGCCATGATTTCCCCGTATGCTCCGGCCGAGCGCAAAGCGATCAGATCGCCGCGTTGTGTTTGATTCAAGTCCGTTTCTTTCCCGAAACAATCCGACGATTCGCAGATGGGGCCGACCACATCATATTTTTCGACCGGCAGGTCAGACGTGATGTTTTCTATTTTATGATACGCATTGTACAATGCGGGACGTATCAAATCGGTCATACCGGCGTCGACAATCACAAAATTTTTGCAGGAACCTTCTTTCACATACAGAACTTTGGTGATCAGGCTTCCGCATTGTGCGACAATAGCGCGGCCCAATTCAAAATGAACCGGCTGATCGGCATTTGTGTGCAAATGCTTGTCGAAAATCTCGAAATAGTTTTTGAAATCGGGAATCGGCTGCTTGTTCGGATGCGAATAATCAATCCCCAATCCGCCGCCCATATTGAGGTGCTCGATGAATATTTTTCGGGCAAGCAGATTCTTTTGAATTTCGTTGGCCCTTATACACAAACCGACAAACGATTCCGGATCCGTTATTTGCGATCCGATGTGAAAATGGATTCCGATCAGTTTGATATTCGGAAGATTCGGCAGCATGTCCAACACACCGTCGAGTTTATCCAAATTGATGCCGAATTTATTTTCTTTCAATCCCGTGGTGATGTAATGGTGCGTATTGACCTTCACTTCCGGATTGATGCGCAAGGCAACGGATGCCGTTTTTCCTTTTGCGGCGGCAAGTTCTTGAATGACTTTCAGTTCGGCGGCCGATTCCACATTGAAACAGAAGATCTCCGCATCCAACGCCAAATTGATTTCCCAATCGGCTTTTCCGACACCGGCAAATACAATTTTTTCGGCGGGAAATCCGGCACTCAAAGCGGCTTTGATTTCACCTCCGCTCACACAATCCGCACCGAAGTCGTATGCTGCGATCATCGACAAAATTTTGGGATTCGCATTGGCTTTTACGGCATAGTGCATACAAAAACCGGGATATTTTTCAATCTCGTGTTTGACCGTTTGCAGTGTTTCGTGCAACAGCGTCGTGTTATAAAAATAAAAGGGAGTAGTCAACTCCCTGAATTTATGAATCGGAAAACAACCTTTCATCAGTTAAAAATTAAGTTAAAAAATAACATCGTTTAATATTTAAAACAAATGATTGCTCAAAGTCTGTAATGTACGTTTTTTATCTTCCGCTTTCACCAAAAGAGAAATATTGTAATTGCTTCCGCCGTAAGCAATCATCCTGACGGGAATATCTTTCATCGCTTCCAGGATTCGGGATTCAAAACCGATGTTTTCCCATTCCATGTCGCCTACGATACAGATAATCACCATGTTATCATCCACGGTAACCGTTCCGTATTTTTTCAGATCGTCCAAAATATCCTGCAGATTCTTGATGTTGTCGATGGTCAAAGAAACTCCGACCTCCGAAGTCGTCACCATGTCGATGGGTGTTTGGTAACTTTCGAAAATTTCAAAAACTTTTCTCAGAAATCCGTAAGCCAACAACATTCGTCCCGACTTGATTTTGATGGCGGTGATGTTGTCTTTTGCCGCAACCGCTTTGATTTTCCCTTTTTCGAGATTATTGGAAATCAATGTTCCGGGAGCATTCGGTTCCATAGTATTGAGCAGACGCACGGGAATATTGGTCAGCTTTGCCGGCAGCACACATGTGGGATGCAATATTTTTGCCCCGAAATAAGCCAATTCGGCAGCCTCTTCGAAATGTAAATTTCTTACCGGAGAAGTTCCTTCCACAAAACGGGGGTCGTTATTGTGCATCCCGTCGATGTCCGTCCAAATCTGAATTTCATCGGCATTGACAGCCGCACCGATCAAAGAAGCCGTATAATCGCTTCCCCCGCGTTGCAGGTTGTCGATTTCGCCGTAGGCATTCCGGCAAATATATCCTTGAGTGATATATAAATCCGCATTCGGATGTTTTTCTAATAATTCGGACAATTTTTCTTTGATGTAAACGGCATCCGGCTCTCCGTTTTTGTCGATGCGCATATAATCCAGCGCCGGTAAAAGAACGGATTTCACGCCGCATTCGTTGAGATATAAATTAACGAGTTCGGAAGAGATTAATTCACCCTGCGCCAAAATTACTTTTTCTTCGAACAAGGTAAACAAATCTTTAGTGAACGAACGAATACAATCGAAGTTCGCTTTGACGTAATCGAGGGTTTTATCCTTATATTCTCGTGTTGCATACAATTCTTCAATCACCCCGAAATATTTTTTCTCGAGTGTGTTGATGATTTCACCGGCGCCGTCTGGATTTTTCTTATATAAATAGTCCGATATTTCCACCAAGGTATTGGTGGTGCCGGACATCGCCGAAAGCACAATGATGTTTTTTTCTCCGTTGCAGATCAATTGGGTCACATCTTTCATTCGTTGTGCCGAACCTACAGAAGTACCTCCGAACTTTAATACCTTCATTTTATAATGTTTACAATTGGATAATGTACGATTTTTATACACCGATTTTTGCACCACAAAGCTACAAAAAAATCTTTATTTTAATGCCAAATAGCCAAATAATTGAATCACTGAATCCCCGGCTGTTCAATCATTCAGCGATTCGGAACGGGGAGTGTATTCCTGACGGTATATATTGATGCATAAATAGAACAGGGAGACAAGCAAAGGCCCGAAAATCACTCCCCAAAAGCCGAAAAGCTTCAGTCCGGCAATCACGCCGAAAACCGTGATTAACGGATGGACATCCGCCAGCTTTTTTTGCAGCAGAAAACGGATTAAATTGTCGATATTGGTGATGACAAGGAAGCCGAACAAAAGCAGTCCGATGCCGTTTACCAAATTGTCGTTCATGATCATGGAAATACCCAAAGGCGCCCAAACCAACCCGGTACCCAGCAAGGGAATGATGGTGGCGAACCCTGTGAGAATCGCATAAAAAAGCGGTTCTTTGACATCAAAGATTAAAAATCCGGCAAGAGCAACTCCTCCTTGTGCCACAGCCAACAGCGGAATGCCGATGGCATTGGCATGAATCATGACTTTCACTTCCTGCAAAACGGCTGTTTTATTGTTTTCTTTGAGCGGCATTAAATCCCGAAAAGCCCGTTCTATCTTTTTGCCCTTTATAAATAAAAAATACAGTACAAAGATCATGACTAAACTGTTGATCACCAGCGAATAAATGCTTTGGGCCACTCCTTGCACGGTTGCGATTCCCCATTTGGGAATAAAGGACAAATTCTCCCCGGTAAAAATTTCGTAACCGGTTTTTTGTTCAACGATATACGCCAATTCATTCAGTTTACCCAAAATGAATTGGAAATCGATGTCTATCATCGAAATTTTGTCGGCCAGCATAATGGATACGACGGAAATGGGAATCAGGAAAAGCAATACGACTTCCACCAACAAAAGCGCCGAAGCTGATGACGGCCTGAATTTTTTCCTTTCCGTCAGGTAAATCATTTGTTTCCGCATCAATACATACAATGTAAAAGCGCCGAGAAATCCGCTCATAAATTCCTGCAATTCGAAGAAAATAATTCCTCCCAAAATCAAGATGAAAAGAATGAGCGTCATGCTCCAACGTTTTTCTTTGGCAGACCAAAACATGTCAGTTAAGAGTTAAAAGTTAAGAGTTAAGAGTTGATGGGGTATAACATTAATATGCTAATTATCAATTATATATAAGTATATATCCAAAATTAATTTGTTTTTATTATTATTAAATATGCCGTAAAAAATAATAATGATTATCGGATGTTATGCCCGGCTCTCCCTGCAGGGAGATGCAAAAAATGTGTCAATGTTTCAAAATATTCGTCTTTTTTTGTCCCGCCGGGGACATTATATCGGTAGAA
>JGI24699J35502_11134120_pt1 | contig 33569 bp, 22 predicted proteins | sample TergutMp193P4_FD_35502 | JGI IMG/M metagenome (IMG submission 35502)
CGGATTTGGTTCGCTATCTTCAAAACCTGAAAGCCGAAGATATTGTTCGTATCGAAGTGTTATCCAATGCCGGATCGGAATACGATGCAAGCGTTACCGGCGGAATTATAAAAATCACATTGAAAAATCGCCGCGACGATGGATATGACGGCTCGGCGGGCATTTCAGGTAATTTTTCACCTGATGATAAAAATGCATCTGCATTATCGCCTTTCTTCAATATGAATTACCGAATTAACAAACTCAACCTGTATGCTCAATTAAATTATAATTTATTTCATGAAGCTGAATATATAACCGAAGATGCGGACAATTGGTCGATAAACCAAACGGTGCACAGCGTTTTCAGTACTCCTCAAACGATTAATAATGGGCAAGCTCGCATAGGCGGAATTTATGATTTGAGCGATAAACAAAGTGTGGGATTGGAAGTCAATTATTCCAACCTGACAATCAAAAACAAAAACTCCGGATATTCAACAAATATAACAGATGGAAACCAAACCGATGTTGCAAGTGATTATAACGGAAAGACTGCAACCAATAATTATTCGATTTCAGCAAACTATCTATTACGCTTGGATTCGCTCGGCTCGATGTTTAAAGTGCTTTTGGATTATTTCCACAATAATGCAGAAAATAAGCAAAATTACAATGCCGCATATAGCGGATACATGAACATTGATTCCATATATCGCAGCAATATACCGACAATAAACAACACGTATGCTGTAACCGTTGATTGGTCTCATCATTTTAACGACATTTCTACTTTAAATATTGGAGCAAAATATGCCCGTAATGAGATGGATAATACCACGTTGTTTGAATATTTGCAAGGAGCGGACTGGAATGAAATATCTCCGCTTTCAAGCGAAAATTCATTTACGGAAAATATTTCCGCCGTTTACGGATTGTTTTCATCACGCATCCAAAAAATCAGCTATTCTTTGGGATTACGCGGTGAATACACAGAGGCTACGCCTTGGGCAAACAATACCGAAGAAATTGAAAAGCAACAGTATTTCAAATTATTTCCTTCAGTCAATGTGATGTTTCCGTTAAATAAAGACGGGAAACATTCGCTCGTAGTCAATTATCACCGTACCATAACCCGTCCGTCGTTTATGCAGCTCAATCCGTTTCGTTTTCAGGCAACAGAATATTTATATATGACGGGAAATCCTAAATTGCAGCCCGCTTTGATGGATGACGGCTCCATCGCTGTGAATTTGTTTTACAAATACAATCTCGCGGCAGGCATAACAAGTACGCAAAACGCTTTTGGTCGTGTCAGAATTCCTGACCCCAATGCACCGGGAGTTATCATTCAGACTACCGATAATATTGCTCGAAATACAGTATGGTATTTGTCTATCAACGGACCGGTAAGCTTAACTAAATGGTGGCAGATGTATATTAATATGACAGGAAAAAGAAACTCTATAGATGTCCTCGGCGAAAAGATTTTAAATTATAACTTTTTCGGGTTTATAAATAACACGTTTTCTCTGCCCAAAGAAATCAAACTTGATGTAAGCGGGTTTTATCAATCTCCCGTGATAGATGGCAATATGAAGTTTAAAATGGATCCGCGGATAAATATCACCTTACGCAAGCAATTCTTGAAGAACAGGTGGACCGCAACACTTTTTGTCAATAACGTATTCAACCGGGATATGGGTATCATTGAAGTTACTGACACGGATTTCAGTCAAACAATGCACGACAGGCAAGGTTTCAGAACGATTGGCGCCTCGTTGAGCTACAATTTCCAATCGGGTAAACAAGTAAGCGATAAGAAAGTAGAAACCGGCGCTGTTGAAGAAAAGGCAAGATTGCAATAAAAAACAAAATATAAAATGAATAAAAGTAAACATTTTATACATTTTTTCTAAAATTCCATGGTGGTATAGAATTTTTATCAATCCATAAACCTACTTTGGCTTTTCTCGCATCGTTTTCAAATTTTGCATATTCCGGTGTGGAATCATATTTTTTGAAATGCCACGCCATGCCTGCTTTCAACATTTCGGCTGAAACGTCTTTACCATCAGAAGTATAAACCCATGCAACATATCTGTCCCAACTTTTATTAGGCTTACCTTTTTTTGTAAGCTGCATTTTGACATGTATTTGCTTTCCGAAAATCAAATTTGATAAGTATTGTTTTGATCTGGTACCAAAAGCCTGATTCTTTTCCGGTGCATCTATTCCATAAATACGAATTTTCAATAATTTTTTATCGTTTGTCAATCCTTTGAAAGTATCTCCGTCTGTGATGCCAACAACTTTCATATAACAATCGTATATTTTTTCCTCAGAAGCTTTGACTGTTTGATTATCTTTTTTATCAACTTTTTGTCCTGCAATATATTGACACGAGGAAAGCAAAGATACAATCAATAATATAGATATAATATTTTTCATACTTCAATTATTTTTATTCCGCTTTTTTATTTCACAACAAGGGCAAAGTTAATTCTTTTGATTGGATATAAGTCAATTTTGATGTTGAACTCGTCTAATAAACTTTTTATGTTTAGATAATTTTTGAGGAAAATAACCATAAAAGCGATATAGACTCTTATAGCCTGCACTCGACAATAGCTCCGCCGAGCGCAGAGAATAGAGGACAAAGGTGCTGCCTTTATAAAGGTAATATCATTCCCTTTATAAAGGGAGGCACATTGAGATACTATCTGAATGACTTTATCTCCTATTGTCTTTACTTCGATCAAGTATAAATTTTGATGGTTTGTAGGCGTCAAAGTCCCTTCTTTTATTGGTACAAAAAAATATAACGATATCTGCCTTGTTTTTCGCTTTTTCTGCGTTATTTTTTCAGAGCATATCTGACAACGCTTTTTTATTGATAATTTTTACTTTCCGCTGAGAAAAAGCGATATGACCTTCTTCTATTAATTTTTTGATTTCTTTAGACAAAGCCGGTCGAGTGACTCCAAGATAATCGGCTAATTGTACTAAATTATGTTCAGTTAATTCTACTATATCGGAGCCATCTTTTATATGATCAAAAAGATAAAAAATAAAGCGTGTCCGAATGCTGCGGAAAGATAATACACGCAAACGGGTTAATGTGCATTTGTTGCAACTTGTACTTACGCATAGGAAGTTTTGCAAGAATAATGGCATACTATGCATCAGTGCAAAGACCGATTCTTTGGTTGCCCGTAACAAAGTTACATCTTCAACTACCGTAAATGTAGCAGGAAAAAAATTCTTTTCGGCGAAAATGTGAGGAGTAGCAAACGAACGTGGAGCGTGAATAGTTTCGACCCTAACCTCATTACCAGAAACATCAATTACATCTACATGTAATTTTCCTTTCAACAACAGATGAAGATACTTACAAACAGCTCCCTGTCTAATAATAACTTCTCCCTTCGGATATTCATCTATTCTGTAATCAAGACGCTCTAATACCTCATTCTGCATTTCCTTAGTAAAGTTCCGGAAAAGAGGTATTGTAAAAATATCACAAATATCCATAATATTATGCGGTTAATATTTATTTTGCAAAAATAATATTTTTTTGCATATTATATATATTAGCCGCATAATTTTATCTGATTTATCTGAAAATTACCATTTAGTAACAAAAATTTTGGGATTTATATTTAATGAAACCCACATCCAATCTTGCCATTTGGAAGGATCGCCTCCCTTAACGGCTTTCATCGTATCGTTACCAAACATGGTCGAATAACCGCCGGTCAAAGCTACATCTTTCATAACATTCCAAGTCAATTGAAAATCCCATTCCGAACCTAATGCACGGCTTTGTTTTATATCTTCTACATAAACATCTGTCGTAGTACTAAAATGGTGGTAATTCAGAGCGAGGGCTACTTTGGGCGATGCCTTGAATGAGAGGCCTAATTGATTGTCCCATAATCCTGGATTAAAACCGTTGATGAAGCCGTTAGCATAAAAATAATCCATTGATCCGTAAAATTTGTGATGCGTTCCATACAAAGGATTGAACGCTTTATACTTATTGGCGTCTGTTCCGTCGTTACCACTCAAATAATCGCTTGCCAAAAGTATTTTCCATGCTGGAGTAAATGCATAAGATGCATTGGCAGAGCACATATATGCAGAAACACTTTTATCGGTGCTTGCATTTTTACCAGTTTGAAAGTAGAACGTTCCATACAATTGAAAACTGCCTGGTTGGTAAGACAAATTGGTACCGAAAGTCTGTAGATATTTCATGTCTGATTTTTCCGGACTGCCTGTACTTGCTGCATGTCCTGCGTCCATTCCAAGGTTCATTACAAGAAAAGAGGCATTAAATACTTTGCTTCCGATGTGTTGATACCATAGCGTCTGCATCGTTTTGTATGGTTGTCCTATAGTCTGTGTGACTATAGGATAATAAGTTCCAGATTGCTTTTCTCCGGTTTGATTGAATGCCAAAATTAAATGCAATTTGTTTTGAGCATTTTCAAAACCCAATTTTATTGCATCGTGATACCGCCCCGATACATTCCAATCCAATGCTCCCAAAATACGTTCATCATCGTAAGCCAAGGATTGACGACCTAACTTCAAAAAAAATCCGCTTCCGGGTGTGATGCTTGCCCAAGCTTCATTCAACATAAATCGCCCATTGTTATCAACTTGAGGATCTTGTCCCCAAACGCCAACATTTTGAGCTGATAAACCCACAGAAAGTTTACTCCGTTTGTATTCCATTGAAATACGAGACCGGTTGTTGATAAAAGCAGCCGGATCGGCTCCATCATCATGGGGATAGAATACTCCGTTACGATACTCGGCGCGTGAACGAAGTTGCCCTACCATAGTGAATTCGTTTTCTTTGCTATCATTGCTTTGAGCAAACACAGGGCTAAACATCAGTAACCCTAAGAAAATAATAATTAGTTTTTTCATACTTTTCATCTTTTTTATATCATAATTAATCAACATTTAATTCATAATTCATAATTTTTAATTATAAACATGTACACTGTTTCCTTTAACCGACGGCAGATAATTTACTCCAACCCAACAGACTTGAAGTAATAAAAAAGAAAAAATCAATAGATAAAATGCAATTTTCTTTTCCGCAGGCTTGTGTAACCGGAAATGAATATAAAGCAAATAAGCCATCCAAGTAGCTGCTGCCCAAGTTTCTTTCGGATCCCACGACCAATAATCTCCCCACGCTTCTTTTGCCCAAATCGCACCAAATAACATACCGATCGTTAGAAATGCGTATCCTACATAAACCAAATTATCGCATATTGCCATGTTTGAATTATACTTTTCTGTCTTATCCGGTTTTATCAATAGATATAACGCGTTGATAGCAGCAACGCCGAATACAGCGTATGCAAGCATATACACAATAACGTGCGGAGCAAACCAAGGACTTTGCAAAGCAGGCATCAATGCTTTATTGTGTATTTCGGGATGAAGCAAATTAATACAAATGAATATAGACGATAACAACGTACTGAAGAAAAGAATCCATTTATATTTCCATCTGATATATGTAATCAATCCAGCAACCGGCAGGAAAAAAGAATACCATAGCCGTGTTTCTCCCATCGTGCGTAAAGGCGGACGTTCAAGGGATATCCACATTCCGGCGATAAATAAGGAAAATATGATTATTCCCGCTAAAGTTAGAGCGATTGATTTACGATAATTATGAGAATTAAATGCAAAGATTGCCGCGACTAACCAAAAAGCCACTGCTGAAAAAGCAAAATAAATAAAATAATTCCACTGCATATTAATCTCTCTTTTTAGGAGCTGAAATAAACATGAATATACTTCCAACCAACAACATGCAGATACCCAAATAAACAAAAGGCAACCATGGGTCTTTTACTAATTCGAAGACACTGTATGTACTCCATTTCCCTTTAATTTCATCATAGCTCAATTGATAAATTTTCCAACCAGCAATAGATAACGGTTTATTCACTTCAATCAACGCATCTTTTCTACTTCCGCTTTGCGTATAAACCGTAACATCGGAAGCAAAACGTTTCGGCTCACGGTCAGGCATAATCAAACTTTCCTCTTCATTCAGTCGCAAGGCGGCGTAGGAAAATAAATAATTTCCGCAGCTGACCCAACCTTCTTTCCGGGTGTTGTCGTTTACGTTTCGAGCTTTTACGTATAAAGCCGAAGTAGCTCCTTCACCGTGAAATTCTACAAAATTTATCGTATCGCTATTATATATAGCTGCTGCAAGAGGCAAATATTTGGTTATTTCTAATTTCCAATCCAATAATTCAGTAGCTAACGGGCAAGTTTCTACGGATACATTGACCGGCTTTTTTTTAGGCAGCGCTTCACCGGTGATATTATCCAACAACATTAATTTTGGTGGATATTCATCAATAGTGAACGATTTCAACTCGATTGCCAAGGGTAGTTCGACCATTTCGTTTTTTTCATTAGTCGCCCGCCATTCGGAATCGTTTAAGGTAGATGTCATGCGCAAACGTTGTATGTCGCTACTGCCGAGAAGCGCTGCAAAAAAAGCAATGAACAATCCTGCATGATTTAGCATAAAGCCGATGTCTTTCCATCTAAAATGACTTAGACGTTTCAGGATAACTAAGCCTAAAATCCAAAGAAAATAGAATGACAAAAGTATAAATAGCCACGAAACTGTCATCTGCAAAAAACCTGTACGGACGAATCCGCTTTTTTGAGAAAAGTCAATCGTAGAAGGCAATTGCCGCGTCAGACCCATAATAATAACCAAAAAAAGCAAAAATGCAATGGAGGTAATTCCGGCTGTAAATCCCGAAAACCATTGAAGAAAACTGATTTTTTTCGAAATCAGATGAAATAGCAGCAACAATATTATAAAAATAGCCCCAATAATCAAATTGACAGGATAATGGAATGATTCTGTACTAATTTTTCCTGTAAAAAATTGTAATATAATTCCTGTGATGAGTATTCCCGTGCAAATCGTCCAACCTTCAATATAACCCCAGGGCTGTTTCCACATAATTAGATTTTTTCTACCAACTTATTGTTTTCTTTTGCCTTCTTAAGCCATTCGGGAACAATCGTTTCCAAGAATTTTTCCTTTGCGGCTTTTTCGGTTGGAATGTCTAAGCCAATGTACTTTTGCGCCTTTTCTTTAGTAGAAATATCGGGCATCGGCACATCTCCGGTATATCCTAACTTAACAAGCACTTTTGAAACGGCTAACCTTGCTTGTAACGCTTTATCCAATCCGTGTCCCAAAACCCGCTGCATTTCTTGCGGAGCATGGAAAGCGCCGCCATGAGAAGCTACTGCGAAATCCCATCTCCATTGCGATTGACGCAGAAGTTTTAAGACGTCTTGCATCTGTGCATCCGTTGCACCTTTTTCCCATGCGAATTGCGCTTCAATATGAGCTTTAGCTAACTCGGTTTCTAAGCGTTCACGCAGTTCCATTGCTTTTTTTTGACGGTCATATACATTGTTGCGCAATGTTTCTTCGCTTTCTCTGTGACATACCTGACAGGTGCGGTCAATCATTGCTAATGGACTAATGACATGGTGATCGCTGTATTTCACACCGCCTTCGCTTTTATAAGGCATGTGGCAATCGGCGCAAGAAACTCCGCGCTGGGCGTGAATGCCCATCGCTGCTATTTCGTAATCAGGGTGTTGCGCTTTAACAATCGGAGCTTTACTTAATTTATGAGTAAAATCGGAAAATTGAATTTCATCATAATACTTTTCCATATCTTCCACTGTCAAACCCTTGTCCCATGGGAAAGTTAAATATTTTCCATCGCCTTTCATAAAATATTCGACGTGGCATTGTGCACATACCAAAGAACGCATTTCTTGTTGCGTTGCGTTTTTAATATCCATTCCGCGCCGTTCAAAAGCTTCAATTAAAGCTGGACGGCTGATTTGCAGATTCATATTAACCGGTTCGTGGCAGTCGGCGCATCCTATCGGATTAACTATTTCAGGACCCCATGCAGCCCATTTAGCTTTATAAAAATTTTCAATACCTACTTCGTGCATCATTCGAGGAACATCCGGACTTTTACACGACCAGCATGTGCCGGGTTGAGGTCCTTCTTCCGCTGTCATAGGCGCACCTGTGCGCAATGAATGATAGACATCTTCTATGGCGTGCATGTGTCCACGGGGTGTTCTGTAATCTTTTGCAAAAGCATAACCTGCCCATAGAATCACCATGTTAGGATGTGTAGCCAATGCATCTGCTGACTGGCTTCCGTTGAATAAGGATTGGAAACTTGTATCAGCAGTTTGCTTCCAAGTTTCGTATTCACGAGGATAATTTTCGGCAAAAATTTCGTTTCTTGGTTCAATTCCAGTAATTTCTACTCTTTTGTTATTAAATACACTCGCTATTTCTGCTCGTCGTTCGGTAACCGAAGAGGCTACCAAGCCTAAAATAAAAATAACGACCATTATTACTATGAACAATAGCCAGCCTTGCCATGATTTTAATCTTTTTTCCATAATATATTATTCTATTCGTTATGTTATTACTATTTTTATTTTTTTTGAGTTGATTTTTTTAACCATTCAGGTACAATGCTTTTTGGATAGGGAACCAAACTGTTTGGCGCCGACGAAAGACTGTTTTTACCATGAGGTACCTCTCTGTGGCAATCCCAACAGGCTTTTCCTTTACCTTCTTTGACCATCGTGTAATTAACTTTACCGGTATTGACAAATTCTGTGTTTAATTGTTCATGGCACCGGATACAATTGTTCATGATTATGGAAGCGCTTTCGTCGATTGCTTGTATAACTTGAGGCTCTCCTTTCATCATAAATACCGAAACATGCCGCATACCGTCCATTCCTTTAAACATCCACTTTCGAACAACATTTTCGTGGGGAACATGACAGTCGTTGCAAGTTGTGTTTCTGCTGTGAGAACTGTGATTCCACGTAGCGTAGTAAGGTCCCATAATATGGCAATTCACGCATGTTGACGGTTCATCTGACAAATAGCTTGCAAATCTGGAAGCATACGCTGTATATGCGCCTAATCCACAAATGATTCCTCCAATAATAATAGCAATTATTTTTTGCTTGCGTGATGAGAAAATTGAAGTAAATATTTCCTTTATATTCATAATTAGTATAATTATTATAGGTATTCGGTACAAATATCTACAAAATAACAAATATTAAATGTAATATTTATTACATTCTTTATTTTTTTATAAAAAACGGTTCAAGTTAGGCTGCTCAAAAAAATCTTAGATGCAGGGCGGCTTTTAAAATGATGCTAATCTTTAATAGATTTATATATTTTATCAAATTCTTCAATTAATGGAGTTTCCATTTCCAATAAATAGGTTTTATAATTTTCCCCATCTCTTACTTCTATATTGATTTTAACAATATTATCATATTTTCCTTTTTCTTCACTTATTCTGAAAATGATAATATTATCAATATTATCCAACACATATCCTATTCCTTTAAGCGATATTCTTTTGAAGAATGAATTATCATGCATTTCCTCAAAAGTTATTTTATTACATAAAAGAATTATTTTCTCTAATATTTCTTTTGACGGTATCTTTTTCATAATATAAATTTATAAAATAAATCATAAAAAAAACGGTTCAAAAAAGGTATTGAACCGTTTTTCTTGTCATTCCGAAAGACTGTCGCCTTTCACATCCAATTCTTCTTTATCCATATCAAAGAATTTGTATTCGAGAAATCCCAAACTTTGATCGGGGATAATGTGAATTCCCATGGAATATTTACATTTCCATTTCCATTTCAGGGAAAAGATTCCCTTATTAATGAATGCTGCAATATAAGGATGTACATCTAATTTGAATTTCTTCACTTTTAATATTTCTACCACATCTTTGACTTTCTTTTCCAAATCGTCTGTAAATAATATGGAAGGTTTGATTTCTCCTTTTCCGAAACAAGTCGGACAAACTTCAGCCGTATTGAAATCCATGACCGGACGCACTCGTTGGCGGGTGAGTTGCATCAGTCCGAACTTAGTGATTGGAAGAATGTTGTGTTTGGCTCTGTCGTTAGTCATCAAGGTACACATTTGTTCGAACAGTTTTTGGCGGTTTTCCGATTCACGCATATCAATGAAATCGATAACGATGATGCCTCCCATATCGCGCAGGCGTAATTGACGGGCAATTTCTTCTGCAGCAGCTATATTCACATCAAAAGCCGTATTTTCCTGTCCGACGTTTGATTTGGAACGATTGCCACTATTCACATCAATAACGTGCATTGCTTCAGTGTGCTCAATAATCAGGTAGGCACCGCTTTTGAAAGTCACGGTTTTTCCGAAGCCTGATTTAATTTGTTTTGTTATAGCAAAATTATCGAAGATAGGAAGTTCTCCTTTATATAACTCAACGATTTTTGCACATTCGGGAGCAATCTGGCTGACATAATCATGTACTTCGTTAAACACATCAGTGTCGTTAATGTGAATGTTCTGGAACGAGGGGCTAAAAATATCTCTCAAAAGAGCGACGGTTCTTCCGGTCTCTTCATAAATCAAAGATGGTATTTTGGCTTTGAGTAATTTAACCATGTTATCGTCCCATCGTTTAACTAAGCTTTTTAATTCCGAATCCAATTCGGCAACCCTTTTTCCTTCGGCAGAAGTGCGAACGATTACGGCAAAGTTTTTTGGTTTAATGCTTTGTATTAATTGTTTTAATCTTGCCCGTTCTTCTTCGGATTGAATTTTTTGGGAAACTGAAACTTTATCTCCAAAAGGAATTACCACTAAGTAACGCCCTGCAAAAGAGATTTCAGCAGTCAATCTTGGTCCTTTGGTCGAAATAGGTTCTTTGACTATTTGTACTAATACTTCATCGCCTTGCTTTAAAACATCCGCGATTGAACCTTCTTTTCCTGTTTCCGGGAAATGGGCAAATTTGTTGATTTGGGGTACCTTTTTTTTGTCTGCAAGCGTAGCTTTCAAGAACTTATCTATCCTGTTAAAAGTAAATCCCAAATCTTGATAGTGAAGAAATGCATCTTTTTTGTATCCAACATCCACGAATGCAGCATTTAAGCCCGGCATCAATTTCTTAATTTTGCCGAGATAGACATCGCCCACTGAAAACGATATATTGCGCGCTTCTTTCTGAAATTCTACTAATTTCTTGTCTTCAAGAACGGCAATTGAGATTTCATTGGGTTGAACGTCAATTACTAATTCGCTGTTCACAATCTTGTTTTTGTTTTGTTGAATAAAAAAGTTGCGAATAAATGTTAAAGGTTAAATGCACTGTAGTTAGCGCCTTTAACCTTCAACTTCAATTCATTCAAAAAGAACTTATACTTACCTTTTCTTTTTATGTCTGTTTTTTCTAAGTCTTTTTTTCCGTTTGTGCGTAGACATTTTATGTCTTTTTCTTTTTTTTCCGCTTGGCATCTTTTAATTATTTTTTAGATTAATAAACTCGAGCAATTACTTTTTTCCGTCAAGGCTACGTCTCAGATTTTCACTGAAATATTGTGATGGTTTAAAAGTAGGAACAAAACGTTCCGGAATAATAATAGTGGTTTCATTTTTAATATGACGGGCTGCTTTAGCGGCTCTCTTTTTAACAACAAATGAACCAAATCCCCTGAGATAAACATTTTTGCCGCTATTCATAGCGTTCATCACTTCGTCCATAAACCCTTCAACAACGGCAAGGACGTGCGCTCTACTAACGCCCGTGTTTTTAGCAATTGCACTTACAATATCTGCTTTTGTCATGACTTTAAATAATTTAAAATTATAATGTGATTTTAATTTCGGACTGCAAATATAAGCTAATATTCTTGATTAAAAAAGTTTATTGCAAGTTTTTTAGGTTTTTTTTTATTTTACTTCAAAATGTTTATGTATTTTTATTCTCGAAATAGAAAATATAAATTGTATGCAAGTGCGAGTTGAGCTACAGCGTAATTTATAATTCACAATTTATATTTTTAAAAAAACTCACAATTTGTTTTGCTATTTATTTTTTTGTAGCTAAATTTGTACCGTGATCAGAACTTTAATTATATTAATTATTTAATTTTTTATTTTATGTCAGTTAATAAAATTATTTTATTAGGAAATGTGGGTAAAGACCCAGAAGTACGTTACTTTGACAACGGCGGAGCTGTTGCAAATTTCACGTTAGCCACTACCGAAAGGGGCTATACCGCTGCGAACGGAACACAAATTCCCGATCGTACGGAATGGCACAATATTGTTCTATGGAGAGGTTTAGCCGAAATTGCAGAAAAATATGTAAAGAAAGGTTCAAAACTTTACATCGAAGGCAAAATTCGGACGCGTTCTTATGATGATGCCAGTGGTAATAAACGATATGTTACCGAGGTGTGGGGCGACAATATGGAATTGCTGGATAGGAAACAGGAAAACTCTACAAATGCCGCACCATTTCCTCAACCTCCTGTGGTAAATGATATGCAAAGGGCGGCGGTACCGCCGATGGAAACTATGTCTTCTAATCCGCCTTTAGAAAAGGATGAGAGCGACGACTTGCCATTCTAAACAAATTATGAGTCAGTAGTTATAATTATATAATATGGTTTATATTATTTTTGTAATTTAAAACTACTGACTCATGATTTAATATATTTAAATTGTTTTACTTTGGACTTAGATTCATTTTCAAATTTATTTTCAGATATTCATTTTTCGGCTATTTCGATGGGCTCGATGATAGCTCTTTTCATTTCTGCATTATTTTTATGCCTTTCCGCAATTATTTCCGCTTCGGAAATTGCTTTTTTTTCTCTTTCGCCCAGCGATAAAAACGAAATAGGAGAAAGTGAAACACCTTTTGATAAAACGATTCAATCTCTTTCGGAATCTTCCGACCGTTTACTGGCTACAATCCTTATCTGGAACAACTTTGTGAACGTAGGAGTAGTTGTTTTATCCAGTTATGCACTCAACCAGATGATTGATTTTTCAAATGCCCCTTTAGTCGGTTTCATTTTCGAAACAATCCTCTTGACATTTTTGATATTACTTTTCGGAGAAATACTGCCTAAGATATATGCTCAAAGCCATTCGTTAAGTTTAATACGTAAAATGGCTGTTTTTCTGAACATATTGATGAAAATTACCCATCCATTTTCTTCGCTTTTATTGACCTCTACCCGTTTTGTAAATTTTCTTTCCAAGAAAAAAAAGAACGACCTTACTGCCGACGAATTGTCGAAAGCTCTTGAATTGACTTCCGGAGAGCTGACCGAAGAAAAGGAAATGCTGGAAGGAATAATCGGATTGTACAACAAAACGGCTGTCGAAATCATGACTTCGAGAATGGATGTTGCCGACTTGGATGCAAAAACAAGTTTCAAAGATGTCGTCAAGTATGTGATTGAAGTCGGATATTCCCGGATACCGATTTATTCGCAGAATCAAGATAATATTAAAGGTATTTTATATATCAAAGATTTATTGCCTTATTTGGATAAACATGCCGAATTTCACTGGCAGAATCTGATTCGTCCGGCTTTCTTTGTTCCTGAAAATAAAAAAATAGACGATTTATTGGAAGAATTTCGTAAGACAAAAACCCATTTGGCAGTAGTAGTCGATGAATTTGGCGGAACGTCTGGAATTGTCACAATGGAAGATATTCTGGAAGAAATTGTAGGAGAAATCAGTGATGAATACGACGACGAAGATTCAAAGTTCATCCGTTTAGCGGATGGCTCATACGTGTTTGACGCAAAAATATTATTAACGGACTTTTTCCGCGTCACCGGATTGGATTCCAAATCGTTCGGAAGATTAACGGATGAAGTGGATACTTTAGCGGGATTGATTTTGGAAATAAAAGGCGATTTCCCGAAGAAAAAAGAAATTGTAGAGTATGAACAGTTTGCTTTCCAGATTTTGGAAATGGATAAAAAGCGTATTTTGAAAGTTAAATTTATAAAAAATGAAAAGTAAACTTATGCTATTTTTTATAATCGCTTTATATGCATCCTGTTCTTCGGATTACTCGCCTAAACCTCAAGGGTATTTTTATATTGAATTACCCGAACCGGTTTATCACGATTTTGCCGGTTATCCGTTTTTTAAATTCAGCATTTCTAATCAAGTGCTGGTGAAAGAAATGAAAGATGTGCCTGTAGGAATGAAAGAAAAAAACGGGATAGGATTTAATCTGGTTTATCCCCGTTTTAATGCGCAGATTTATTGCTCTTATTTCAGGATAAATAAAGCAGATTTCTCCGTTTTTTCGGAAGAAAGCCGGAAGATGGTTTATGTTCGCGAGAAAAAAGCAAAAGGAGTTAAGGAAATAGCATATAGTCACCCTGAACAAAAAGTTTACGGACTTGTTTATGAAGTACAAGGTTATGCCGTTAGTCCTGTTCAATTTGTAATTAGCGATAGTATAAGTTCTTTTTTAAGAGGAGCTTTATATTTCGATACTTCTTATAACCAGGATTCTATTGCTCCTGTATTGGATTATATTAATAAGGATATTCAAGTTATGATAGAGAGTTTTCGATGGAAACAATAAAAGAAAAGATTGAAGCGTTACGGAAAAAAATAGAAAGGTTGAATTACAGTTATTACGTCCTTTCCAAACCGGAAGTCAGCGACTTTGAGTTCGACCACTTGCTGAAAGAATTGGAGCAATTAGAAGCTAAGTATCCCGAATATTTCGATCCCAATTCTCCGACCCAACGTGTAGGTAGCGATATTAATAAAAGCTTTTCCCAAGTCGAACATGTTTATCCGATGCTTTCACTTGCTAACACCTATTCGGAAGGTGAACTGAGAGATTTTTACAACCGGACATTAAAATCCCTGAATGAACCTTTTGAAATTGTCTGCGAATTGAAATACGACGGGACATCCATTTCGTTAATTTATGAAAATGGAATTTTGATTCGTGCTATCACTCGCGGCGATGGCGTTCGCGGCGATGATGTAACTGCCAATGCGAGGACAATAAAAAGCATTCCGCTGAAATTACATGGAACAGATTATCCTGCTGCGTTTGAAATACGTGGTGAAGTTCTGATGCCTTGGTCTGTATTTGATGATTTGAACCGTGAACGAGCCGAAGCCGAAGAGCCATTGTTCGCCAATCCTCGTAATGCCGCCTCTGGAACATTAAAATTGCAAAATCCGGCAATTGTAGCCTCGCGCCGTTTGGATTCTTATTTATATTATTTATTAGGTGAAAATCTTCCTTGCGACGGTCACTACGAGAATTTGAAAAAAGCCGCAAGCTGGGGATTCAAAATTTCGGACGCAATCAAGAAGTGCAATACTTTGGAAGAAATTTTTGAATTCATTGCTTATTGGGATAAAGAACGGAAGAACTTGCCGGTTGCCACAGACGGGATTGTATTAAAAGTCAATTCTGCCCGCCAACAATTGAATTTGGGTTGGACATCCAAATCGCCGCGTTGGGCGATTGCCTACAAATTTCAAGCCGAATCAGCAGAAACCCGTTTAATTTCCGTTGATTTCCAAGTAGGAAGAACCGGGGCTATCACTCCTGTTGCTAATCTTGAACCGGTTTTATTGTCGGGAACAATTGTTAAACGAGCTTCTTTGCACAATTCCGACTTCATTGAAAATTTAGATATACACATCGGTGATTCCTGTTACGTGGAAAAAGGTGGCGAGATTATTCCAAAAATCACCGGCGTAAACAAAGAGGCGAGAGTTTTGAATGGCGACAAAGTCTGTTTTATCAAAAATTGTCCCGAATGTGGAACTCCTTTAGTACGGGAAGAAGGAGAAGCGGCCTATTATTGTCCGAATCACTTCGGCTGTCCGCCGCAAATCAAAGGGATGATAGAACATTTTGTCACCAGGAGAGCTATGTATATCAATATAGGTTCGGAAACGATAAATCAATTCTACAATGCAGGATTAATAAAAAATGCAGCCGATTTATATGAATTAAAAGTAGAAGACATTCTGAAATTAGACCGTTGGGCAGATAAATCAGCCGCTAATTTCATAGAAAGCGTTCGCGAGTCGCTTTCAGTTCCTTACGACAGAGTGCTATATGCTTTAGGAATCCGCTATGTGGGCGAAACGGTCGCTAAAAGATTGACGCAGGCATTCCATTCTATCGACAAATTAATGAATGCTGCTTATGAGCAATTAATCACGACCGACGAAATCGGCGAGGTTATAGCTCGCAGTGTCATAAATTATTTTTCTATTGAATCGAATCGATTGCTGGTAGAACGATTAAAAAAATATGGACTGCAATTTACCTTGAAAGAAGAGGAGTTAGCTGAAAAAACAAATAAATTGAATGGACAAACATTTGTGATAAGTGGAACATTTTCACTAAATTCGCGGGACGAATACAAAGTTTTGATAGAAAAAAACGGAGGAAAAAATACAAGTTCAGTTTCTGCAAAAACCAATTATATTTTAGCGGGAGAGAATATGGGACCGGCTAAATTAGAAAAAGCAATGAAAATGGGAATAAAAATTATTTCAGAAGTTGAATTTCTTAAAATGATAGAATAAATAATGTATAAGTTTTTATTAAGAAAAAAAATTAAGCAAATAATTAAATATTCTGAAAGGACAAAAGCCTATCTCAGCCTGAAAGAAATAAAATCTATTTTGGTATTGTTCGATACCGAAAATTTTGATGATGCAAACTACTTTATTAATCAAATGAAGAAGAAGGGTAAAAAGATAAAGGCTTTAGCTTTTAAAAGCAAGCATGATACCAACAATTATTCCAATATTTCATATACTATCGTTACCGAAAAAGATTTGAAAGGCGATTCATTAAACCAGATTGTCAATAGTTTGTCGGATGAAGCGCTTGATTTGGTTGTTGATTTAACGCTTAAAGAAAATTTGTTGCTGCTTTATGTATTGGTATCGGTGAATGCTCCGTTAAAAGTAGGTTTTTACCGGCATACTCTTCCGGTTCATGATATGGTAATATCCTTTGCTCCTGGTTTAGTTCAGAACGTTAAGGAGTTAGGTGAGCAGCTTATTCATTATTTGACAATTATTTCTTCAGATGCTAATAGTAACGTTTGATTTTCATTGAAAGAGTTTATAATACAAGGCATTTATGCGCAACATCCGGGGGTAAAGGCGATTCTCGCTGCGATGAATAAAAAAATACCCAATCTTTTTTTTAGTGGATTAGTCGGTTCAGCACGAAGTGTTGTTTGCGCTACGGTTTTTAAAGAATGGCAACAGGGACATTTCCTTTGCATTTTAAATAACCTCGAAGAAGCGGGTTATTTTTATCACGATTGTTGCCGGATTTTGGATGATGAGCAAGTCTTATTTTTTCCTTCCGGCTTCAAGAGAAATATTCGTTATGGACAGAAAGACCCTGCGAGTGAGATTTTGAGGACGGAGGTTCTGAGTTCTTTGAACTCCGGCGATAAACCCTATTTAATCGTTACCTATCCGGAAGCTTTGGCTGAAAAAGTCGTTTCGGGCAATTCGCTTAAAAACAATACACTAAATATTTCCAAAGGTGAAAAAATCGACAGCTTGTTTATCGAAGAAGTCTTGGAATCGTATGGATTCGAGCGGGTCGATTATGTATATGAACCCGGGCAATATGCTGTTCGCGGCTCGATTATCGACGTATTTTCTTTTTCTAACGAATATCCTTTCAGAATTGATTTTTTCGGCAATGAAGTGGAAAGTATCCGAATTTTCGATGTGGAAACCCAACTGTCAAAAGAAAAATTAGAGAACATTTCCATTATTTCAGGACAGTCTGGCGACAGGGAAACTACGATTTTTTCCTACTTAAACGATAATGCTCAATTAGTTTTTCAAAATGAAAACCAGCTATATGAACATATTGATGGTCTTTGGAATGAAGAACCTGTTCTTACGAATGAAGAAACTTTCCAATCGCTTGATGAAATTCGATTATTGCTGACGCCGGAATCAGTCATAAGGGAATGGACAGGTAAATACAGGAAAATGCATACTACTCCTAAAGCATATCATCCCGCGCTTGACGCAATCATTTCATTTTCTACTGAACTTCAACTATCCTATCACAAGAATTTCGATTTGGTCGCAGCTTCTTTCAAGGAAAAAGCCGACGAAGGATACCAAATATATATTCTGAGCGATAATGAAAAGCAGATTGCAAGGATTCGTTCTATCTTTGAAGACAGAGGTGATACCTTTGCGTTTACTCCTATTCTCAGCACTATTCATGAAGGATTTATTGATAAAACGTTACGGATTTGTTTGTTCACCGACCATCAGTTGTTCGACCGATTTCATAAATACAACCTGAAATCCGAGCGAGTGCGGTCGGGCAAAATCGCTTTGTCGCTGAAAGAACTTCAACAATTCCAACAGGGCGATTACATAGTTCATATCGATCACGGTATTGGACGGTTCGGCGGATTAATTCGTACTGATATCAATGGTAAGATGCAGGAACTCATCAAATTGACTTTTCTAAACGATGATATTGTCTTTGTCAGTATTCATTCTTTACATAAAATATCGAAATACAAGGGAAAAGAGAATGAACCGCCGCGTCTGAACAAATTAGGTTCCGGCGCATGGGAAAACATGAAGGAAAAGACGAAGAAAAAAGTCAAGGACATTGCTAAAGATTTGATTTTGTTATACTCTAAACGGCGGGATGAAAAGGGATTCGCTTTCTCACCCGATACCTACATGCAAAAAGAATTGGAAGCCTCGTTCATTTATGAAGATACGCCCGACCAGTTGAAAGCTACCAACGATGTGAAGCAGGATATGGAAAACTTACGTCCAATGGATCGTCTGATTTGTGGAGATGTGGGTTTTGGAAAAACGGAAGTTGCCATTCGCGCTGCATTTAAAGCGGCAGTCGATGGAAAGCAGACTGCTGTATTGGTTCCGACGACTTTGCTGGCTTATCAACATTTCCATACTTTCAAGGAACGATTGGCAGGTTTGCCGGTTACGGTCGATTATCTTTCGCGGGCGCGAACTCCTAAGAAAACAAAAGAAATTCTCGAAAAATTAAAAAAAGGCAAAATAGACATCCTTATTGGAACACATAAATTAATTGGAAAAGATGTTGTATTCAAAGATTTGGGATTATTAATCATCGACGAGGAACAAAAATTCGGCGTAAGTGTGAAAGAGAAATTGAAACAGATGAAAATCAATGTCGATACGTTGACATTGACGGCTACTCCGATTCCTCGTACTTTGCAATTCAGCCTAATGGGTGCTCGCGACTTGTCGAACATTTCGACGCCTCCGCCCAATCGTTATCCTATTCATACGGAAGTGCACCGTTTTAGCGGAGAAATTATCCGCGAAGCTATCAATTTCGAAATGAGCCGCAATGGACAAGTTTTCTTTGTCAGCAATCGCATTGCCGGTTTGAGAGAGTTGGAAGATTTAATAAAGCGCGAAGTCCCTGACGCCCGGGTTGCCATTGGACATGGGCAAATGGAACCTGAAGCGCTTGAGCGGATTATCACCGGTTTTATCAATTACGAATATGATGTCCTTCTGGCTACGTCGATTGTCGAAAACGGCATTGATATTCCGAATGCCAATACTATTATTGTGAATAACGCGCATAGTTTCGGATTGAGCGACTTGCACCAATTGCGGGGCAGGGTAGGGCGCAGCAACCGGAAAGCGTTTTGTTACTTGCTTTCTCCTCCGCTTCACTTAATAAATCCTGAAGCTCTCCGGCGTTTGCAGGCAATTGAAAATTTTTCGGAATTGGGAAGCGGCATTCATGTAGCCTTGCAGGATTTGGATATTCGCGGTGCAGGCAACATGCTGGGAGCCGAACAAAGCGGTTTTATTGCTGACTTAGGTTATGAAACCTATCAGAAAATTTTGAATGAAGCAGTTCAGGAATTGAAGAATGAAGAATTTTCAGATTTATACAAAGATGAGAATAATGTAGATACCGGTGAAAATTATGTGCGCGACACTAATGTAGAAAGTGATTTGGAAGTGCATTTTCCAGCTTCGTATATTCCCAACGATTCAGAACGAATCCTGTTGTATCGTGAATTGGATGCAATGGAAGATGAACATGAGATAGAACAATTCCACGCCAAATTACAGGACAGATTCGGAAAGATTCCTGAAAAAGGTGAAGAATTGATTCGAATTGTACGTTTACGGCATATAGCACGGAAACTCGGAATCGAAAAAATAGTCCTTAAAGCCGGGAAAATGATAATTTTTCTGGTTTCTCAAACCGATTCAGCTTATTATCAAAGCGAAGCATTTGATAAATTAATCAAGTTTGTTCAAAAAAACTATAAGCGCACCCAATTATCGGAAAAAAACAATCGACGTTCACTGACCGTTCAAGGTGTTGATACGGTTGAAAAGGCGGTCAAAGTTTTGGAAGAAATAGAAAAATAGGTATTAAAGTAGAGAAAAATCTACGGAGTCAATTGTACTCGCAACAGCCTGAAATTTTATTTCTTAAAATATTTGTTTTATCTTTGCCTTGAATTTTTAAATTCATTCTATTAATTTAAATGTTATGAAACAGATAATTATCCTATTATTTTCCTTTTTATCAGCTGTAGTTACGGCTCAAACAAAAAACCCAAGCGATGAAGAAATTCAAAAAGATAAAAACTTTATAGCTTTACAGGCAGAAATAAAACCAATTGAAGAGAAGCTGAATGCAGTTATGCAAGAATATCAACAGGCTTCTGCTAATAAAAAAAATGATCCGGCTTTTCAGGAATCCGTCGAAAAACGTTATTACGATGGAATGAACGAAATGACGAGGGTAATGCGGACTTTTGTTTCCAAACATCCTGATTCGTTTATCAGTCTAATAGTATTAAATGAATTAATTGGTACTAATTCCGAAGGTGATGCTTCCAGCCTTGCAGGCCTATATCAGAGTTTATCTGAAACGATTAAAAAAACCGACTTGGGAGAAGAATTAGGATTTCGTATAATCACAACAGCTCAAACGGCGATTGGAGCAGTTGCACCTGATTTTACTCAAAATGCCCCCGATGGAAAACCAATCAAACTTTCCGATTTCAGAGGTAAATATGTTTTAATTGATTTTTGGGCTTCATGGTGCGGACCTTGCCGGCAGGAAAATCCTAATTTGGTTAAAGCATACGCTCAATTCAAAAATAAAAATTTTGAAATCTTTGGCGTTTCTTTAGATAATCCAAATGCTAAAACCGCTTGGTTAAACGCTATTGAAAGGGACAACCTGACATGGCCGCAGGTTTCTGATTTGCAAGGATGGAAAAATAAAGCGGCTCGTTTGTATGGTGTAGAAACTATTCCTCAAAATTTTTTAATTGATCCTAAGGGAGTTATTATTGCCAAAAATCTTAGAGGAGAAAACTTAATCAGAACATTAAGCGCTACATTAAAATAAATCTTATTTTATTTTTAACTTTAACGAATATACGCTTTTTGATTTTTATACGTTATTATCTACATATTAGTTAATACAAAACAATATGTTAGATTATATTAAAGGAGAAATCGTCGAATTAACTCCGGCTTCAGTTGTGATTGAAACCGGGGGGCTTGGATATATTGCCAATATTTCATTGAATACATATAGTGCGCTTAATGGATTGAAATCATGTAAATTATATATTTATGAATCCATTCGTGAAGATGCCTATCAACTATTTGGATTTATGGAAAAGCATGAGCGGGATTTGTTTTTGCATCTGATTTCCGTTTCCGGAATCGGAGCTAATACTGCCCGTATGGTTCTTTCATCTATTGCAGCTTATGAATTGGAAGCTATCATAGCTTCGGGAAATGCCAATGCTTTGAAAACCGTAAAAGGTATTGGCAACAAAACGGCAGAAAGAATTATTTTAGACCTGAAAGATAAAATTAAAATAAGTGGAAGTCCGACTTCTTCACGGATTTCGTCCGGAATTTCAGGCGAAGCGGCAAAAGAAGCTGTATCTGCGCTTACAATGTTGGGATTTAATCTTTTAGCTTCTCAAAAAGTTGTAGCCAAAATCGAAAAGGAAAGCCCTGCGTTCACGGTTGAAGAAATTATCAAACACGCATTAAAAATGCTTTGATGAGATTTAGAAAAAAATATATACTATTGAGCGGTTTAGCTCTTATTTTAACCGGAGGAATTTATGGGTTAAATATTCATTTCTCTCCCGATAGCTTTGACATTTCTGAAGCTGCACCTGCTCCGCCTCAGACGAAAGCCGTTGATGATACTGTTTCTCTACAATTTCCGGTTGCTAAAACCGTTCCTGAAGAATATAAGGATATAGAGACAATCCATCCTATTGATTTAAAAACGCCGGAGTTATTAAATTCCGATTTTCAATACAATCCGCTGACGAACCGCTACGAATTGCGTTCAAAAATCGGAGATACGGATATAATTACCCCTTTGACGCTTACCCCTGAAGAATATTTTAAATATAGTTTGCAAAAAAGCATGAATTCATTCTATAAGGAAAAATATTCCGAAGAATTTAATAAACAAGATTCAACAAGAAATAAAGATATTCTTTCAGGCTTTAATTTTAAATTCGACTTAGGTCCGGCAGATAAAATATTCGGACCTGGCGGCATTAGATTAAATGCCAACGGAAGTATTTTGACGAAAATTGGATTTACCCGGACTTCTACTCAAAATCCAACTTTGACTGAGCGGCAAAAAAACCGTACCGCTTTTGATTTCGACGCCCAAATTCAAGCTAAAATAACGGCATCGGTCGGAGACAAACTCAGTTATGATATGAATTATAACACCGAATCGACTTTCGATTTCGATACTCGAAAAATAAAATTAGGATACGTCGGAAAAGAAGATGAAATACTCAAAGCCTTAGAAGCGGGTAATGTAAGCATGAATACAACCAATTCGTTGATTCGCGGCGGCGCGGCGCTTTTCGGCTTTAAAACACAACTGCAATTCGGTAAACTCACGGTAGATGCTATTTTTTCTCAACAGGAATCCCAATCCCGGACGACTTCATCGCAGGGAAATGTACAAACAACTCCTTTTGAAATTACAGCCGATTCTTATGATGAAAATATGCACTATTTTTTGGGTCATTATTTTTATGATAATTATGATGATGCTCTGATTTCGCTACCTTTCATTAGATCTGGAATCGTCATCGACCGCATAGAAGTTTGGGTAACTAACCGACGTTCCAATTTCGATGAGGCTCGGAATATTGTTGCTTTTGCTGATTTGGGAGAACATACTTATATTTCTAATCCAGATTTTACGCATCCTTCCGGCTCCGAAGATTTACCGTCCAATAAAACAAATGATTTATATTCTACGATTGTCAATAGATACCCCGAAGCAAGAGACATCAGTAGCGTGAACCAAGTATTTCAAGCTACTCCGTTGGAAGGCGGACGCGATTATGAAAAAATAGAAAGCGCCCAAAAACTGGGGACTTCAGACTATGTCCTCAATCCGCAATTAGGCTATATTTCGTTGCGAAACCCTTTACAAGCCGACGAAGTGTTGGCGGTCGCTTATTCTTATACATATGGCGCAAACGGAACAACATATCAAGTAGGTGAATTTTCAACTGATAATCCATCTAATACTAAAAATAATTTGTATGTCAAACTTCTGAAGGGAACAACTGTATCGCCGGCTTCTTCGACATGGAAATTGATGATGAAGAATGTTTATCAAATTACGAACGGACAACAACTCGATAGCGATAAATTCCGGCTTTACATTAAGTATCAGAATGATACAACCGGCGTTTTTCTGAATTACATCACCGAAGGAGATATTGCAAACCAGTTATTGCTGCGCGTAATGAATTTAGACCGGCTTGACTCGCGAAATGAACCGCATCAGGATGGTTTTTTCGATTTCGTTGAAGGACAGACCGTTTTCTCTCAAAGTGGAAAAATTATTTTCCCGGTAGTTGAACCATTCGGTTCACACCTTAGAGGAAAAATCAATAGCAATCCGAAGTCCTCTTACAAAGACTCCATAGCCAACAAATATGTTTTTCAGGAATTATATGATTCTACATTGACTATCGCACGTCAAACTGCTGAAAAAAATAAATTCATCCTTCAGGGAGAATATAAAGGCGCAAATTCAAATATTAATCTGGGGGGATATAATGTTACAAAAGGCTCGGTTGTAGTTACTGCAAATGGCGTCAGATTACAGGAAAACAGAGATTACATCATCGACTATTCCACCGGATCGGTAACCGTTATCAATCCAGCTTACGAAAATGCAAATATTGATATTTCCTCTGAAGACCGCAGCAATTTCAACATGCAGCGGAAAACCATGATGGGATTGAATCTGAATTATGCAATCAATCCTCAATTCAATATAGGAGCAACGATAATGAATTTGAGCGAAATGCCGCTTATGATGAAAAGTAATCCGGGAGAAGAATCTATTAATAATACATTGTTCGGTTTTAATGTAAATTACACAACACAGTCGCAGGCTTTGACCAATTTATTGGACAAAATACCTTTACTCGAATTAACGGCGCCCTCGCAAATTACGTTCAATGCCGAATATGCTCAAATAATACCCGGTCATTACAAAAGTAAATATGGAGGAGACTATTCCTATATTGACGATTTCGAGCAGGCAAAACAACCGATCAACCTTAGTACGCCATATTCGTGGACTTTAGCAGCGACTCCGTCGTTTTTTCCGGAAGCGAGTTTTGTAAATGATATTAATTATGGCAAAAACAGGGCTTTACTTGCGTGGTATAGTATTGATGGATTATTTACGCGTAAATCTTCGCTGACGCCAACCCATATTAAAAATGATTTAGACCAACTATCGAATCACTACGTGAGAGAAGTATTGGAAACCGAGCTTTTTCCTAATAGAGATCGAGGTTTTAATGAGTCGGCGAGTATTTCTGTATTTAATCTTGCATATTATCCTCGAGAACGCGGTCCGTATAATTTAGATGCAGATGGAATGAATGCCGATGGCTTTTTAACTCAGCCCGAAAAACGTTGGGGAGGCATCACGAGGCGAATTGAAAGCGGATATACCGATTTTGAAGCAAATAATATTGAAACTATTGAATTTTGGTTATTAGATCCATTTATCTACAATACAAATTCACCAGGGGGAGACTTATATATCAATTTGGGAGAAATTTCGGAAGATGTTCTGAAAGATGAAAAAAAATTCTTTGAAAATGGTTTGCCTACCGACGGAGATACTACGAAAATAGAAAAAACAGTTTGGGGATTAATTCCTAAAATGCAATCGACGGTTTATGCATTCGACAATACGGAAGGCGCTCGAAAAATTCAAGACGTGGGACTGAACGGATTAAGTTCGGAAGAAGAATTTTCATATCCTACTTACGCCAATTATCTAGGGGAACTGCGAGATAAATTGTCTCCTGAAACTCTTCAAGCAATGCTTAATGATCCGTTGCGTCTTTCTCCTTTTCAAGATCCTGCAGGGGATAATTATCACTATTTCAGAGGTTCGGATTACGATCAAGTAGAAATGCCTATTTTGGGAAGATATAAACGGTATAACGGAACGGAAGGAAATTCGGCGGATGCCAAAGATTCCCGCGAAAATTATAATACGGCATCCCGATTAACTCCTGATGTTGAAGATATTAATCAGGATAATACTTTAAATGAAAACGAAAAATACTTTCAGTATAATATATCTATTCGCCCACAGGACATGCAAGTCGGTAGAAATTACATTGTACAAAAAATGGAAGTAAAGCCGCTCTTGAAAAATGGTGCTAATGAAACGGTCACTTGGTATCAATTTAAGGTTCCAATCAGGGAATTTGATAAAACACAAGGCGATATACGGGATTTCAAAACTATTCGCTTTATGCGGATGTTTTTAACTAATTTTTCCGACTCTGTGATTTTACGTTTCGGACAGTTCGAGCTTGTTAAAGGAGATTGGCGCGTTTATACAAAAGATATGTCCGACCCTAAACTTCAGCCGCAAGGAAACGCAAGCATCAGTTTATCGGTAGTGAATGTGGAAGAAAGTGGAGAAAAACAACCCGTAAATTACGTGATGCCTCCGGGTGTGAATCGGATTTTAGATCCCGGGCAGCCGCAATTACGGCAGGAAAACGAACAATCTTTAGCAGCTCAAATCGTCGATTTATCTCCGGGAGACGCCCGTGCAATTTATAAATCAACTGCATTGGATACGCGGCAATACCGTAGAATTCAGATGTTTTCTCATGCGGAAAAAATAATAGACGCAGCCGATTTACGCGACAATGACCTTTCTGTCTTTGTCCGTTTAGGTTCGGATTATCAAAGCAATTATTATGAATACGAAATACCGCTCAAAATCACTCCTGCTGGACGTTATGTCGAAATAAACAACGATAGGGAAACCGTATGGCCTCAATCGAATATGTTCGATTTTCCATTTGAAATATTGACTAATCTCAAATTAGAACGAAATAAAGAAAAACGGAGAGCTGGTTCGGATGTCACCTACTATACGCCCTATTCTTCCGTTGACCCGGGAAAACCTATGAATAAGATTACTGTTGTTGGAAATCCCTCTATTTCCGATATAAAAGTAATTATGATCGGAGTACGCAATAATTCGAGAAACACGCAATCTGTAGAAGTTTGGTTCAATGAATTGCGCTTAACCGAATTCAATGAAGACGGAGGATGGGCTGGCAATACCAATCTTTTCGTTGGTCTTTCCGATTTAGGTTCTCTTAATTTCGCAGGAAGAATGGAAACAGCAGGATTCGGAGGTCTCGACCAACGCCTTATGGAGCGAAATTTAGATGATAAATATCAATACAGCATATCTACTCAAGTTGATTTGGGGCGTTTTTTTCCGGAAAAAGCCAAAGTGAATATACCGTTTTATTATTCATATCAGGAAGAAGTCATAAGCCCGAAATATAATCCGCTGGATCAGGATGTGTTGCTCAGAGAAGCAATAAACTCCGTCGAAACGAAAGCGGAAAAAGATTCGATACGTAACTTTGCTCAGAGTAAAGTAATATCAAAATCAATTGATTTCAACAATGTAAAAGTGGATATCCGGAGTAAAACGCCGATGCCTTATGATCCGGCAAATTTCGGCATTAGCTATTCTTATGCCGAAAATAATTCACAAAACGCAACGACCGAATACGACCGTACTACTAATACTCGGCTAAATGTAAATTACGCTTATATTTCTCCGTTAAATTCATGGCATCCTTTCGGCGGTAATTCATCGAAAAATTCTACCGAAAAATCAAGATCAAATGCAAATACAAATGGGGGAAATAACTTTTTTAAAGATATCGAAATTGGATATCTGCCGAAAAGTTTAATACTCAATTCAAACATTTCAAGGGAATATTACGAATTTCAACTAAGGGATTTAGGCGATATGGGTGAAAATATGATTCCGGCTTCTTTCCGCGAAGATTTTTTCTGGAATCGCTCGGCTGCTCTTCAATGGGATATAACGAGTAACTTGAAATTATCTTTTAATTCTAATACGAATGCCCGTATTGAATCTCCTTATGTTCAAGCAAATAAACGGATAAATCCCGATGACTATAAAATATGGAAAGATTCTGTCTTGCAAAGCATTCGAAATTTAGGAACCCCGATGGACTACAGGCAAGATTTTTCGGCAAACTATACAGTTCCTTTCCGAAGCATTCCAGCGCTTAATTTTTTAAATGCAGGACTTAATTTCAGTAGTTATTATCAATGGCAGCGGGGCGCTCTTCTCGAAGATCCGAGCATCGAATTGGGAAACACGATTAACAATAATCGTACTATAGGAATAAACGATGTATCGATCAATTTGCTTTCATTATATAAAAAATCAAAATTCCTCGATGATGTGGACAAGAAGTTTACGCCAAAACGGATGTCGGGAACTTCCAACTCAAGAAATGCTACGCGTCAGCAAGCAGCCAACACCCGGAATCAACGTGCGCTCGAAGAAAAAAGGAAAAAAGCCTTTGAAAGCCAGATTACGCTTAATCCCGATTCGGCGACAATAGTAAGTCATCAATTGGATAATAAACGTTTACGAATAACTGCACGAAATGATAACGGCAAATTATACGATGTCAAATATAAAGCCATAGATAATAATTCCATTCGGATCAAGAACAAAGATACTGTCAGTTTGAAGTTGTCTATTTCTCAATTACCTCCGTTAGAAGAAAATACATTGTATAAAATAGCTCAGGTAGTCGCTCGCGGATTAATGGCGGTGAGAACGGTTGGATTTTCATACTCGCAAAGCTCCGACATGATGATTCCGTATTTTCGTCCTAACATAGGCGATTTTTTAGGACAAGGTTCAACGCCGATAGGAAACGCTCCCGGTCTGGATTTTGCATTCGGATTGGTTGATTATGGTTATATAGAAAAAGCAAACCGTCGCGGATGGTTAATAACGAATGATGATAATCTAAACATAACGCCGGCTGTGATTAATAAAACTGAAGAATATCGATTTACAGCGGCTTTAGAACCTATTGTCGGCATGCGGATTACTCTCAATGCCGAACGTTCGGAATCTAAACAAAATCAATATTATTTTATGTACAATAATAATATGCCGCCTAAAATGACCGGTAATTTTCATATAACTACCATTTCAATCGGTTCGGCTTTCGAATCGGCAAACATGTCAAACGGCTATTATTCCAAAGCTTTTGAAAAATTTTTGAATAACAGGGAAATTATTTCCAGACGACTGGAGCAGATTTACAGTACTACTACATATCCTAATTCCGGTTTTCTTTCCGGTAGCAATATTGCCGGAACACCTTATGACAAGACAATCGGCGGAGTGGGACTGAATTCGACGGATGTGTTGATACCTGCTTTTATTTCAGCTTATTCGGGACAAAATCCAAACTCAGTCGGATTAACGGCATTTCCTTCATTGCTGAAACTACTTCCAAGCTGGAACATTTCTTATGACGGCTTAATGCAAATCCCATTTATTAACAAACGTTTCAAAGCGTTCACCTTAGACCATAAATATTCAAGTATTTATGCGGTTGGCGCTTTCAATTCGTATATGAATTGGATAACAGCCAATGGCAACGACGGTTTCGGATTTGTTCAGAACATTGCTTCCGACGACCCTTTCCCGTCTTCAGCTTTTGATATTAATATGGTCAGCATCACTGAAGCATTTTCGCCTTTAATAGGATTATCTTCTACCTTACAGAATAATCTCAGTTTTAAATTGCAATACAACCGAACTCGCAATGTCAGTCTGAATATCTCATCATATCAAATCACTGAAGCGGTTAGGAATAATTTTACATTCGGTACGGGATACAGGTTCGACAATTTCAACCGGATACTCAAAATTAAAAAAACAGGCGGCGCTAATTTTAATAATGAATTAAAAGTTAATGCAGATATTAGTTATAATAAAACACTGAATTTAATTCGTAAAATAGAAGATAATTTCACGCAGGCAATCAATGGTGACGCTCAAACTATGATTAAACTTTCGGCTGATTACAGTTTGAGTACAATGATTACTTTACAAGCTTTTTTCGACAAACAAATCAGCAATCCTTTGGTTTCTTCGAGTGCGTATCCTTTATCAAAAAGCAGTTTCGGACTTAGCGTCCGCGTAAATTTTAGCAGACAATGAATATAATCAATAATATGTTTGTTAAAATAGGCGTTCAGAAGTGGAGTCTTGTTTGTTATATATTTAGTTTACAAGGAATTCTCCAAAGAAAATGACAAGCAACAAATGTATCTTATTAGTTGGTGAAATATTTTTCTCAAAAAAAAATAATCAATTGTTGAAACTTTTTTCTAAAAGTTAATAAGATTATAGATTTTTTTTATTTACTTTGCATCGTTTTTAACATATTAATATTAATTTAAACTTAACTTGATTTTAAATCATGAATTTATTAAGACTTTTAACTGTAATGTTTTTGCCCTCTTTATTTTTTGTAGGAGTAGTAAATGCGCAAGAGTTGCCGCCAACGGCACAACCCGGTAAATGTTATGTCAAATGTATTACGCCTGACGAATACAAAGATGTTACCGAAACCGTTGTTATTAAACCTGAGTACAAAGTTTTGACGACAACACCTGCAACTTTCAAAACCGTTGAAGAGAGTGTATTGGTAAAAGAGGCATCCAAAAGGTATGTAATCCACCCGGCAGTTTATGAAACTGTTTCCGTAGATTACGAAAGCAAAACAAGCGAAACTTCTTTGGAGGTTGTTGCTGCTCGTTTTGGAAATTCATCCAAAACTATTCAGATACAACCTAAATCAGGACGATGGGAGTATAAAATATTAGACAACTGCCCGTCGGTAAATAAAGAAGATTGTATGGTAGCCTGCTATGTAGAATATCCGGAAACCAATGAAACTATTCCAATAACAGTATTGGACGCGGATGCTACAACAAAATCTTCAACGAAACCTGGAATTAACTCTTCTTACAAAAAGGAAGTGGTAAAAACACCTGCTCGAGTAGAAGAAATTGAAGTTCCGGCAGAGTACAAAACTATTAAGAAAATAGTTCTTGATGCTCCGGCGGGAGTGAAAGAAACTGTTGTTCCTGCTGTAACAAAAACAATTACAAGAAAGGAGCTGGTTAAAAAAGGCGGAATGACAACTTGGGAAGAAGTAGATTGCAGCTTGTTAGAAGATGTAAACCTGCTTCCGATTTTCTACGATTACAACAGCGCCAAACTTACTCCCGCTTCGGAAAAAATTATCGATGAATACCTGTTGAAACTGATGAAGGATAAACCGGGATTAAGAATCGAAATCATGTCTCACACCGACTCTCGCGGTAACGATGATTACAATATGTCGTTATCTCAACAAAGAGCTCAATCGGTCGTTAACTACCTTGTAAGCAAAGGTATTGCCCGCGAAAGATTAGTTGCAAAAGGTTATGGTGAAACAAGATTGAAAAACCGTTGCGCAAATGGTGTAACTTGTACTGAAGAAGAACATCAACAAAACAGAAGAACTGAATTTAGAATACTTCAATGAGCTAAAAACAGTAACTAAAAGAGGCTGTCTCACAATTATGCGGGACAACCTCTTTTTTTATTATTGCTACGAGTTATATGCACATAGAATTTCGATAAATGTATAAAAATTACTTGAGATATGCTCTTCTTACCTGCATGATAGTCGTTTCGCTATCTGCAACAAGCCAACCGCCTTATTATATCGATAAAGTTATTTCCCAAAACAAAATAATTAGCTTTAACAAACAAAAACTTTTGATTATCGACTTTTGGGCAACGTGGTGCGCACCTTGTGCGCCTGCTACTAAACAATTAGAAATATTGCAGGAAATTAAGCCTGATGACGTATTTATTGTTTCGGTCAGCGATGAAAATGAAGAAACTATTTCAGCTTATTTAAAAAAAAATCCAATCAGACTTGCCGTTCTAAAGGACTATCAGCCTAACAGCTTGATTAGCCTATTTAAAGTAAAAAGCCGTCCCTATTCGGTATTACTCACATTAGACGGATATGTTTTGTATGGAGGGCATCCCTCGGACATTACAACGAGTATGATTGAAAAGTATGCTTCTCAAGCAAATTCTAAATTAAAGAAAAGTTGGAATGATTTGTTTGCCGTCGTACAAACTGCCGCTCAGAATAATTCTTCCACAAAAGAAGAAAAGGATTTATATATCACAAAACAATCTTATACGGAGCAGAAAATGTATATTGATAATGGCATATTTCATTACTCCGGCAATCTTTCAGGACTTATCAAATACCTTACAGAATGTTCAAGTTATCAGATAATATTTAATGGCATCAATGATTACGGAGTTTCGATGAGTTGCAGCGAAAAAGAATTATCAAATTCAAAATCCGCAATTCTACAATTGATAGAAAACCGTTTGTCGTTGAACATTCAGTCAGGAAGTAAACAATTAGAGGCATACACTTTGGATGTCTTTGATCCCAAGCGGCTGTGGGACGATAAGCAAATCAATTGGGGCAACGATGAAAATCCGGTTTATATGGTAGGAACCGACCGTATAGAAGCCGACAACGCAACAATAAAAATGATTGCCAACCTGCTGAGCGACGTAAAAGAAAATTGTTATTACTACAAAGGAAACAACAATCGCCGTTATGATTGGAATTTTCATTATCAATACGATGACTTGATGAACGAAGACCTTGAGTATAATTTCGGTATAAAATTGAAAAAAGAAAAAATAACGATACCGATATATACTATCTCGCCTAAATAATATTCCTATCCTCCTATATTCCGCATTTTGCTATCGCCTCTGTGCGTGAACTTTGCAGCCTTGCGTATCCGACCACACAGATAGCATCTCACATTTCACTTCAGCCTTGCCTTTTCTTCTGCGGCGCCGGTTTCGACTTTCTTATCGCTTACTTTTTTACCGGATTGGAAACTGTAGCTCAATGAAGCGCCAATCGTTCTGGCGCTATACCATCCCTTCATGATTTGACTGAAATCTTTTTCATTATTCTCTACAACGGTATGAGTCGAGCCTAATATGTCATTTATAAAAAGAGTTGCCGTTAATCTGTTTTTTAAGAATTGTTTACGCAAGGTAGCGGTTAGTCCCGGTGTATTAATTGTGAACTTCGTATTGCCATCAAAAAAAGGCGATTGATACCAGCCGCTAATGTCAAGTTTAAAATCTTCGGGGAGAGAAAATGTGTTATTCATATAACCGTTAAAGCTGTTAATCGAACGCTTTTCGTCGAATATTTCAATGTTATTTATTTTTCCCGTCATGGTCAAGTACATCTGCCACCATTTGGTTATGATTACAGTCCCATTGAGCGACAAATAATAAACCCTGTTTTGTGTAACATTATCGACTGTTTTAATGGTATTTTTAGGATTATCCGGATCTGAAACGAACACGATTCCAAAAGCGTTTTGGGTGTTTGTTATGCCCGCCGTTATATTATATTTGTAAAACAAATTCAGCGCAATAGAGCCGTCGTCAGCCAAAGCGGGCTGCAATTTCGGATTTCCCGCCAAGTACAGATATTCCGTAAGCGCTACGCGATACGGATTGAGTTGTTGAAACGACGGACGGGTGATGGTGCGGTGATAATTCACTACCAGCGAATGTTTTCCGCTTTCATTCAACGGAAACATCACATTGACGGAAGGAAACGGCTTGAAATATTTCTGTTTTTCAATACCATCCGTTTGACTTGTATATGGTGAAGTCAAGGTATATTCGCCGCGCAATCCGAGTGAATAACTGACTTTTTGAATACGTGAAGAAAACAATCCGTAAACAGCATAAATATTTTCCATATAGGAATTGACGCTTGAGAGCGGGTCTATTGTATTCCATCCCGATCCCATTAACGATTCATACAACGTGTTGTTGTCCATCTCATTACGGACATATTTAGCTCCAATGCTCAACGTGCTTACATCGCTGAAATGATGCAACCAGTCGGCGGTTACGGCATACGTGTTATTTTTCGTGAATATATCGCTGCGATAAACAGAATCAACATTCATGTATCCGCTATATTCGGCATTGTAATTTTCGGGATTATCCGCTTTATTATGAAAATAATCCAAA
>JGI24699J35502_11134119_pt1 | contig 33315 bp, 25 predicted proteins | sample TergutMp193P4_FD_35502 | JGI IMG/M metagenome (IMG submission 35502)
AAAAATATAACTGTAACATCATCCATTGCGATGGATAAGTATTCGTATATTAAAAATATAGACTCTGTTTTTGAACGTTGATTTTGTTCATTAGAAAGTGTTTTTAGTTTATATAACAATTTTTTATTAATTTTATTTTACTACCTTGGTGCATGTAGTATTTTTTATGGTACAACAAAAATATAACATTCGGATGAAAACATAAAATGGAAGTAATCCTATTTTTATTTACCTAATTTTTTATCGGATAGTAGTGTAAATTAAGATTCCTATTTTTTCCTGTTATTCAATTCAATTACTTCCTTTTTCTCCATTTACTTACTCTAATCATCATGGGGTGTTCGCCATTTTTTTAGTGTTTTTTGCTTATAACACACTATATTAATTGTAGCGTTCATTTGCTTTCCGGTTTACCTCTCGGTTTACCTGACCTCCTGCAAACTCAGTATTTTTGTCAATTTTTCCAACAAAACAGTTTTAAAAATACAAAAGCTAACTGATTAATAGTTAGCTTTTTAAGAAAGTGATCCGAGCGGGATTCGAACCCACGACCCACAGCTTAGAAGGCTGTTGCTCTATCCAGCTGAGCTACCGGACCTTTTTTTGCGCCTGCAAAGGTATAGAATTTTTCCGGAATTAACAAAACAAACAAGATGAATAATAAAATTCATAATCATCTATTCATAAGTGATTTCAAATCGGTTTATATATGATTAAGATAATCCTTAAAATTCCGACTGGAAATGAAAACGGATTTCTTTGAAATCCTGTTGAGCCATTTGCAATACGTAGGCTGAATCGGCAAGAAAAACGTCACGGCCTTCTTTGTCAATAGCCATGTATTGAAACTTCCGTTTTTTGAAATTTTCTAAAGCTTCCGGAGAATCACTTTCAATCCAACATGCTTTGTACAGCGAAAGCGGTTCCCAGCGACATTGCGCACCGTATTCGTGCAATAAACGGTACTGAATAACTTCAAATTGCAATTGACCGACTGTTCCGATGATTTTTCTTCCGTTGTACTGATTAATAAAAAGCTGGGCAACGCCTTCGTCCATCAATTGGTCGATCCCTTTATTCAATTGTTTGGTTTTCATCGGATCGGCATTTTCAATGTACTTGAACATTTCCGGAGAGAAACTCGGTAATCCCTTGAAATGTAAACTTTCACCAGATGTTATCGTATCGCCGATTTTGAAATTTCCCGTATCTGGAATACCAATAATATCGCCTGCAAAAGCTTCATCGACCGTTTCCTTTTTTTGCGCCATAAAAGCGGTTGCTGAAGTTAACTTCATAAATTTATCAAAACGGACATGCTTGTAATTGGCGTTTCGCTCGAATCGCCCGGAACAGATTTTCAGGAAAGCAATGCAACTCCGGTGATTTGGATCCATATTGGCATGTATTTTAAAAATAAAACCGGAGAAAGGATCTTTTTCCGGATAAACGATACGCTCTTCCGCTTGTACTGGACGTGGTGAAGGAGCAATCCGGATAAAACAATCGAGCAATTCTTTTACCCCGAAATTGTTTAAAGCCGAACCGAAAAACACAGGCGCCAAATCACCTTTCAGGTAAGTATTTACATCAAATTCCGGATAGACGCCTTCAATTAATTCCAAATCGGCGCGTAATTGTTCAGCTTCTTTATCTCCAATATATTTTTCCAAATCTGGACTGTTCACGTCTTTAAATTGAATAGATTCCGTAATGGTTTGTTTACTGGGAGTATATAAATCCAATTTTTCATCATAAATCGTATAAACCCCTTTGAATTTAGGTCCCATTTCAATAGGCCAGCTCAATGGTCGAACCGGAATATGCAGTTCTTGTTCTAATTCATCAAGTAAGTCGAAAGGCGAAATACCGTCTCTGTCTAATTTGTTGACAAAAATCATCACAGGAGTTTTACGCATCCGACATACTTCCATTAACTTACGTGTTTGCGCTTCGACTCCTTTGGCAATATCTACAACGATAATTACGCTATCAACGGCAGTCAATGTCCGGTAAGTATCTTCGGCAAAATCTTGGTGTCCGGGCGTATCAAGAATATTGATTTTGTAGCCTTCATAATCGAAACCCATCACAGAAGTCGCCACTGAAATACCCCGTTGTTTTTCGATTTCCATCCAGTCCGAAGTGGCGGTTTTTCGGATTTTATTGGACTTTACCGCTCCGGCTACGTGAATTGCTCCCCCGAAAAGCAAGAGTTTCTCGGTCAAAGTAGTCTTTCCTGCATCAGGATGCGAGATGATTGCAAAAGTTCTCCGACGGCGTATTTGAGCGGCGTTGGACGTTGTTTCGTTTGTTATTTCGTTCATTAATTTGGAAATTTTACGCAAAAGTACAAAATTGAGAGCAATTAGCGAAATGGAGATTTCTTTATTTAATTTAACATTATTCATTAAAAGAATGTTATCTTTGTATTGAATTTTATACCTGATTTCATGCGAAAACTTTTTTTATCAATGGGATTGCTATGTTTTTTGTTTGCTTGTTCAAATAAAGTGCAGCAAGAAAATATTATTACTGTCACCATAGAACCGCAACGCTATTTCGCTGAGCAATTGGCGGATTCGCTTTTCCGGATCGAATGTATGGTTCCTGCGGGTACAAGTCCGGAAACTTATGATCCGACTCCTGTTCAGATGATGAAGTTAGCTCGTTCGAAAGCATATTTTTGTATTGGGTATATTGGCTTTGAAGAAGTTTGGATAGATAAGCTTAAACAAAATTATCCGCATATTTCTTTTTTTGATAATAGCAAAGGAGTATCTTTGATTATTTCCGGACATTCACATTCCGATGGACATTTCCATAAGAAAGGAGTTGATCCGCACATTTGGAGTTCTCCTAAATCTGCTCGTTTAATTGTTCAAAATATGTATGCGGCTTTAGTAGAAATTGATCCGAAAAATAAAAATCATTATACCGTTAATTTGCAGCGTTTGTTTGAACAAATTGATGACGTCGATGAAAAAATTACTCAAATATTACAAAATTCTTCGCAAAAAGCCTTTATTATTTATCATCCGGCGTTAACGTATTTTGCGAGAGATTATGGATTAACGCAATATTGCATAGAGACCGACGGCAAAGAGCCATCTCCGGATCAGTTGAAATCATTGATTAAAGCAGCAAAAAAAGAAGGCGCCAAAACCGTTTTTATTCAGCAGGAATTTGATCAGAAGAATGCAGAATTGGTTGCTAAGGAAACCGATTGCCGGTTAGTAGTAATAAATCCATTGTCTTACGATTGGGGAAAAGAAATGTTACACATAGCTCAAGCTTTGTCGGATGAATAAAGTATTGGTAGAAATAGAAAACATGTATGCCGGTTACAACGGAACCGTTGTCCTGAAAGCAATCAACTTGCAGATTTTCGAACAGGATTTTTTGGGAATAATAGGTCCGAATGGAGGAGGAAAAACAACTTTGATTAAAACCATTCTTGGGTTGCTTAAACCGTTTTCAGGCAGAATTATATTTGAAAATGACTTATTAAAAAGACATCTTGGCTACATGCCTCAAACCCATCAAATTGATCGAAAATTTCCGGTTATAGTTTCGGAAGTAGTTGAATCAGGCTTGATTTCCGAAAAAAAACTTTCCAGCTCTGCCCGAAAAGCCAAAACTAAGGAAATGATACGACAAATGGACATTGAAAATGTTGCCGATAAGGCAATCGGTGAATTGTCGGGAGGTCAATTGCAACGCACTTTATTGGCGCGGGCAATTATCAATGATCCGAAATTACTCATTTTGGATGAACCCAATTCTTATGTTGATAAGCGCTTTGAATTGCATTTTTATGAATTGTTAAAAGAAATCAATAAAAAAACAGCAATTGTCTTGGTTTCCCACGACATCGGAACAGTTATTTCAACTGTGAAAAATATTGCCTGCGTAAATGAAACCCTGCATTATCATTCGGGAACAGATATAAATGGCGATTGGCTGGAAGAACATTGGACTTATCCGTTCGATTTAATCACGCATGGTGATCTTCCTCACCGCGTATTGAAAAAGCATTGAAACAGCTCAATTAATTAATATGATAGCTTGAATAACTAAATATCCTCTTTTTTTATTTCATGGATAAAAAACAAGAAAAAAGGAATACAGACATTGAAATATGATTTATCAAATTCATCTTCAAAAATTACAGAATCCCAACCGTTTTTCAATCCGATCCGGATGCCTACGGTTAGAATAAGTGCAAACAAAAACAATCCTGCCAAAAAATAAAAGTCTTTCATGCGTTGCCATGTAAGAGCGGCGCTTAACAACAAAACACATCCGGCTATAATAATCGGAACGCTTCCTTGGCGTGTTTGTTGAAAAAACGGATTGTATTCAGGGTGATTCAAAATACTGTGTTCGCCAAAAAGAAATGGCAAAAAAGGAATGAAAAAACAAGCAATTACCATTATTGCAAATCCTATTTTTTCTTTCGTTGTAAATTTTAAGAATTTTGGAAAAAAATATAAAAAAAGAGGGATGGCAACCAACATTTTTGTACAGAGAAAAAGTCCTGTAATTGCAGCTGCTAATAATTTATGTTTGTCCCAATAAGCTGAATAATAGAATTGAGCGGTTAGAAATACAAATAACAGGAGCATGTTGCATAGTAGATCGCTTCTTACAGCTATCTCCCACCAAAAACTTGGAGATAAAGCCAACAAAAGTATGATTCCTCCAATATTGATTTTTGTTCGCCAGCAGAAAAGTGAAATAAAGAAAATCAACAGACAGAACAATTGTCCGTATGCCGTATCACCTAACAAGTAGAAAGGAAAATGAAACAATTGCCATACCGGGAACGGCGATGCATAAGTTCCTAAATGCGTAGGCGTTCCGTAAGGAAATTTCCCATTTTTCAGATTTTCACTCCAAAAAGCCAAGGCCGACCAACGATCGACATCTACTGACCAACGGTCGATGTAGTGCCATAAAAACAGTGCAAAAACTAAAATTGCAAAAGCTAAAATCAAGAAAAAATAATTTCTTTGTTGAATATGTATATAAAGTGTTGCTTTATAGATTACTAATACTACTAACGGATAAAACACAAGCAAAAACAATGGATGTATTACTTCAAAAGGATTATACTTAATACAAAATATTACATTAACAAAAAAATAAATTGTCCATGCAATACCAACTTGCAAACGTTCCATTCGTTCGGAGAATATATTTTTTATCTGCATGATTGTTTTTATTAACGAACAAAAATAATATAATTTTTACATATAAAATACGTTTAAATACCATTATGGAAATAAACTTGGTTTTTGCTACAAATAATGAGCATAAATTAATGGAAGTCAGGAAAATTGTAGGTGATTCATTTCAGATATTATCTTTGAAAGATATTGGTTGTTTCTATGATATTCCCGAAACTGCCGAGACGTTGGAAGGCAATGCGTTGATAAAAGCTCGGTATGTGAAACAAAAATATGGTTATGATTGTTTTGCCGACGATACGGGATTGGAAATACGGGCGCTTAATAATGCACCGGGCGTTTATTCGGCTCGTTATGCCGGAGAAACAAAAGATGCGAAAGCCAATATGTGCAAAGTACTTTATGAATTGCAAAACCAAACGGATCGCTCGGCTCGCTTCCGGACGGTTATTGCTTTAATAAGGGGTGAAGAGGAATATCTTTTGGAAGGAGTCGTCGAAGGGTCGATTATCACTGAGCCAAGAGGAGAAACGGGCTTTGGTTATGATCCGATTTTTGTTCCTAATGGTTATATGGATACTTTTGCCGAAATGGGAATTGATGTAAAAAATACGATCAGCCATCGGGCTGACGCAATTAATAAGTTAAAACAATTGATTGATGCGAAACAAAAAATATAGGATATTGTTGCTTCTTTGCAGTTTGTTTTCTTTATGGAATATACAGGCGCAAGTGGGTGCATGGAAAACGTATATGGCATATTATCAGGCGACTATTGTAGCTGAAACTCCAAATTATGTTTTTGGGGTTTACGATGGCTCACTTCTTTCATATCGCCCTGAAGACAAAGAGATAAGAACTTATTCAAAAATTCAGGGACTTCATGATACGGATATCCGGTATATGGCATACCATCCAACTGTGAATGCATTAATTCTGGTTTATGCCAATTCCAATATAGATATTTTTTTCGGAGAAAATAATGTCTATAATATTTCCTTTATAAAAGATTATCCGTATTTTCAGGATAAAACCGTATATAATCTGGAAATAATAGGCGATTATGCTTATGTTTCGACAGCTTTTGGAATTGTGGTTATTGATGTAAAAAAGAGTGAAATAAAAGGTACGTATAACCCGGGAGCGGCTGTACGGTCCGTGTGTCAAAAAGACAATTATTTATATGCTGCGACAACAGATGGAACTAAACGAGGGTTGATTACAGCTAATTTATTAGATACCAAAAACTGGGAACAATATGAAAATTCGATAATAATTAATCAATTCTTGCTTTTTAAAGATCATCTGGTCTTTATTAATTATTGGAATCAGGCTCTTTATTTTAATGAGGATGCTTCAACACAATGGTTTGAGCAGACTGATATACGAGGTATCAAACTTGTTAATGATCAATTAGTTATATTAACAAATACGGATATCTACTTTTATTCAGATTTAATAAACTACACCCGCGTTCCTCTTTCGGCTTATTCCATTGATTGCAATAATTCGAACAATCAGTATTGGTTGGCTTCAGGCGAAGCAGGACTAACAGGGTTTACTAAATTGCCTAATTCTTCGGATTATAGTGTGACGGCATCTGAAATCAAAGTTAACAGTCCTAAAAGGAATCTGAATTTATATATGACCTTTACGGCGAATAAGTTGTTAGTAACCGGAGGCGGAAAAGCAGCCGATAGACTTTTGACGCCGGGAACTTTGATGGTATTCGAAAATGGACAATGGTATAATTTCGATGAAAATACTATCTCTGAGAAAACAGGTCTTACCTGTCTCGATTTTATGTCGGCAGCTGTCGATCCGCTGGAGCCGACGCATTATTTTGTTGGTAGTTGGGGAGAAGGAGTATATGAATTTCGAAATAATGAATATGTTAATTTATATTCATACAATAACAGTACTTTACAAACAGCTCTTCCAAATAGCAGTGGCAAGGAGCACTTCGTACGCGTTGATGGTTTGATTTTTGATGCAAACAATAATTTATACATGGTTAATGCAGCCGTGGGAAACGGTTTGTCTATCTTTATGAACCAAAAAGAATGGAAAAATTTTTACTATCCTCCTTTAGCTTCAGCCGATGTGGATCGAATACTTATTAGCCGTACTAATCAAAAATGGTTTAATTTCTACAGGGGAGCAAGAACTGGAATAATGGTACTTGATGATAATGGTACTATCGAGGATACTTCTGATGATCAATATGCATATTCCGGGTCCTTTGTAGATCAACAAGGAATTAGCATTGACGCTACTGTTTATCTTACGATGGCGGAAGACCTGAACGGACTTATTTGGGTAGGAACCGATAACGGACCAATCTATTTCACATCTATGGATCAAGTAAATCGCAGAGTTTGCAACCGAATTATTTCGGCCGATCAAAACAACGAAGGATATCGTCCTCTTGAAGGAATAAGAATTAATGCCATTGCCGTCGATGGGGGAAATCGCAAATGGATGGGAAGCGCCAATTCGGGTATTTTTATACTTGATCAATCAAACAGTTCTGAAATTCGAGTCGATAATTTTACTGCTGAGAACAGTTTCTTGCTGTCCAACACTATTAATTCTATTGCAATTAATAATGAAACCGGAGAAGTTTTTATCGGAACTGATAAAGGCTTATGTTCCTATCGAAGCGAAGCTATAACAGGGAAACCTGATTATTCCAAAGTTTATGCTTTCCCGAATCCGGTCAAACTGGCAAATAACAATCAAGTTGTTATTACAGGACTTATGCAAAATTCAACAGTAAAAATTACTGATTTAGCCGGTAATTTAATAAGAGAAGGAATTTCTATGGGTGGACAATACTTATGGAATTGCACCGATCGTTTCGACGCAACAGTAAAAGCAGGAATTTACCTTGTCTTTGCTGCTACTCCGGATGGAAATCAAGGAGTCGTGACTAAAATTATGGTGATTAAGTAAATAAAAAAGGCTGTGTCTTCTTTTGTTGACACAGCCTTTTTTATTATTGCTCACTTAGAATTACATTCCGAGACGCTGTTTGAGTCCGTCGAGTTCGGTAGTTAATTCTTTCGGGAGATGGCTGCCGAAGCGAGCATAATGTTCATCGATCAATGCTACTTCTGCTTTCCATTCGTCGTTTGATACTGCCAGCACTTTGACCATTTTAGCTTCATCCACGCCAGCCAAACCTTCAATGTTGATTGATTTGACAGCAGGTACTTTACCGATAGGCGTTTCTACTGTTTCTCCTTTACCATCGCAACGATCGAAAATGTATGCCAATACCCGGCTGTTTTCACCATAACCCGGCCACAAGAATTTGCCGTTTTCGTCTTTACGGAACCAGTTAACGTAGAAAATCTTGGGTAATTTAGCGCCAGCATGTTTGCCTATACTGATCCAATGACCAAAATAGTCTCCCATATTATAACCGCAGAACGGAAGCATAGCGAACGGGTCGCGGCGAACTCCGGCTTTCAAGCCGATAGCTGCTGCTGTAACTTCCGAACCGGCAATTGAGCCCATGAATACGCCATGATTCCAACTTCTGGCTTCGTGTACAAGGGGAACAGTGTTCGGACGGCGACCGCCAAAGAGGAATGCCGAGATAGGAACACCTGCAGGGTTTTCCCAATCCTTGTCAATCGCAGGACATTGGCATGCCGGAGCGGTGAAACGTGCATTCGGATGAGCGCAGGGTTCGCCCGATGCGGGATCATGTACTTTGTTCTTCCAATTGAGAGTTCCGGCAGGGCATTCGGTACCGATGCCTTCCCACCATACATCTCCGTCGGGAGTTAATCCTACGTTGGTGAAAATAGTGTTGGCGCGGCAACTCAACATAGCGTTGGGGTTGGTTTCCATCGAGGTGAAAGGAGCTACGCCGAAGAAACCTGCTTCAGGATTGATAGCATATAATTGACCGTCGTCGCCGAATTTCATCCATGCGATATCGTCGCCCACACATTCTACCTTCCAACCCGGAATGGTCGGAATCAACATAGCAAGATTAGTTTTTCCGCAAGCGCTGGGAAAAGCAGCTGTGAGGTATTTCTTTTCTCCTTTCGGATTAGTAAGACCCATAATTAGCATGTGTTCAGCCAACCAACCTTGTTCTTTGGCCATTACCGAAGCGATGCGCAAGGCAAGACATTTTTTACCCAAAAGAGCGTTTCCGCCGTAACCCGAACCGTACGACCAAATTTCGTGGGCTTCCGGGAAGTGCGTAATATATTTCTTTTCGATAGGAGCGCAAGGCCATTTCACATCTTTCTGTCCGGGAGCCAAGGGAGCGCCTATGGAGTGTACGCAAGGTACAAATTCGCCGTTTTCTCCTAATACGTCAAGTACTTTTTGCCCCATGCGGGTCATGATACGCATGCTTACTACTACATAAGGCGAGTCGGTGATTTCAACACCAATGTGGGCAATGTTCGAACCGAGCGGACCCATGCTAAAAGGAATCACGTACATAGTACGGCCTTTCATACAGCCTTTGTATAATTCTCGCATCGTTTTTCTCATTTCGGTTGGATCAGCCCAGTTATTGGTAGGACCTGCTCCATCCTTTGTTTTCGAACAGATGAATGTCCGATCTTCCACGCGGGCTACATCGCTGGGATCTGATTGGAAATAATATGAATTGGGTCGTTTGGCTTCGTTCAGCTTCACGGCCATTCCGCTGGCTACCATTCCATCTAAAAGGCGTTGATTTTCGGCTTCAGAGCCGTCACACCAACAAACTTTTTCAGGTTGGCACCAATCTGCCCATTCCTGTACCCATTTTTTTAATTTTTGATTGTTTGTCATTTTATAATTTATTAATATGAAACATTATTATGTATTCGCTTTTATTATTATTTCATTAATTATCCTGTTTCGTAATTACCCACAAAGGTAATCAAAAAGTTTGATTTTAGCAACTCAAATATGATAATGAAACGTTTTTTAATACATATTTAACCTGTTTATTTATGAAAAACAATAAAAATTTTTCTATTCTTTTGTATTATCACTGCTTATATCGTATTTTTGTAGTCTGGTTTTTAAGATTTTTTTTATGAAGAATAAGCAATCCTTATGGATTATTTTAATTGTTGTTTTATTGATAATAGTTGCTGCCGCAATTATTATTATTCTTCGGCAGCAAAACAACATGAAGGATTTGCAAGAGCAGTCCGAATTGGCTAAAGAAGAACTTTCCGATGAATATAATGATTTAGTCATTGACTATGAAGGTTTCCGAATGAAAATCAGTAATGATTCGCTAATCGCCAAATTAGAAACCGAACAAATGAAAGTGCAACGGCTGCAAGAGGAACTTCGAACAGTTAAAGCAACAAATACCAAGCGCATCAACGAATTGAAAAAAGAATTGGAGACCTTGAGGGCTGTTTTAAGGAATTATGTTCAGCAAATCGATTCGTTGAACCGGATTAATGAAAAACTTACGAGCGAAAATCTGCAAGTTACTGCTAAATATCAACAGGCAACTCAAACTGTTTCTCAATTAACTAAAGAAAAAGAACATCTGACGGAAACTGTTCAATTAGCTTCTAAATTAGATGCAAGCAATATTACGGTAAATGGTTTGAATGATAAGAATAAAATTACAGACCAGATTAAAAAAATGGCGAAAATTGAAGTTGGATTTGTTATTAATAAAAATATTACAGCTCCTCCGGGTGAAAAAACTATTTATATCCGTATTATGAAACCCGACGATGATGTCTTGATTAAGAGCCAGAGCAATGTTTTTGTTTACGAAGATAAAGAAATCAATTATTCTGCTAAACGTACTATTGAATATGAAGGCGAAGAGTATCCATTGACTATTTACTGGGATATAGAAGAATTTCTTTCTCCGGGTACGTATCGTGTTGATATTTTTGCCGATGGCAGATTGATAGGGAAGAAAACTTTCAAATTTGAAAAGTGAACTTTTAATATTTAACCAAAAAAATGTATATTTGCAATTTAATTTAAAATGAAAATTATGGATGATGTTTTCTCTAAAATTGGCACGACTCAAACTTTGAGTCAAAAAATCGAGCGAAGGATAGAAGAAGCGATTCAGCAGCGGAAATTGGTTCCGGGAAATAAGCTTCCTTCGGAGAGAGAATTATGTGCCTCATTTGCCGTTAGCCGTACTGCTTTGCGAGAAGCACTAAGGCGGTTAAACGCTCGCGGGTTAATCGAAATTAAAAAAGGGAGTGGAATGTATGTTTCGGATATCTGTATCGAAGACGCCATCAAATCGCTTAATTTGTATTATGATTTAAAATTCGATTCCAATCTTATTGCGCACATGATAGAGATGCGAAGTCTTTTTGAGCCGCAAATCGCTCGGCTCGCAGCAAAAAATCGAACTCAGGAAGATTTGAATGTATTATATAATAACATTCTTGAATTAGAGAAGTGCAATCCGGATAATACACAAATGGAAGTCGATATAATAAATCGTTTTCATACCAATATTGCCAAAGCAACCGGAAATCCGATGATTGTTGTGAGTATGGAACCCATTTTTTCACTTCTTCCCCGTATGCGAAATTTTTTATATGCCAATATTGACGGAGAAAAAGAATATACATTGGAATTTCAGAAAAAAATATATGCTGCTGTTAACGTACAAAACGATAAAGCAGCGCATGATGAAATGCGTTCTTTATTAAAAAGAAACCACGACGTGTATGACACGCATTTTAAAATGTTGTTGGTGAAAGAATAAAAATTTCTTGTCAAAATTCAATATGATTAACGGCTATTCGTAATCGCCGTAAAACTCTTTATAATCTGCTATTGAGCGCTGAATAATTTCATAAGCCACTTTAACGTCATACACATGAGTTAATTCGGTTTTACGCTCGTCCATACCCGGAATATCCTTATAGGTAGTGAAGTAATGTCTTAACCGTTCAATCACCATAAGCGGAACATCATTGATGCTGTGGTAAGAACCATAGATAGCGTCGTTGTGGAGGACGGCAATCAGTTTATCATCGGCTTGTCCGCCGTCTAACAAGCGAAATCCGCCGATAGGTCTTGCTTTTACCAATAAATCGCCATGAGTAATAACCTTTTCTGTTAATACACAAATATCAACAGGGTCGCCATCACCGATAATATCTTTCCGGTTAAGATAATAATTACAGAGTTCCGCCACTCGTTTCCCGCTATAGGTTTGGGGTAGAAATCCGTAAAGAGCAGGAATAACATTAGAATATTTTTGCGGACGATCGATAGATAAATATCCGGTTTCCTTATCGACTTCATATTTTACTGTATCGGTTGGAACCATTTCTATAAACGCAGTCACAATATCCGGATATGAATTTCCTATGCTTACGCCGTGCCAAGGGTGGGATTTGTATTTTCTAAACATAAATATTAAATAAAAATTGCGACAAAGATACGATAAAAGAAATAAAATTCAAAAAGTATAAGATATAGCTAAACTTGGATTTCCGTTACTATACCCCGGTAAAATAAGCGTATGGAACTCTTGGTCTTTTTTTCCGAATTTTTTCTGGAAATATGGATAAGCCCAATACACAACTTTAGTCGAAAGTATCCCGATTCCTGCGCCTGCAACGACATCGCTTACCCAATGCTTATTATTGTAAATACGGGCAACACCCACAAAAGCAGCTACACTGTATCCGCCAACGCTTATCCAGATAGATTTATCTTTATATTCCTGATATAGAAATTCTGCTGCTACGAATGCAGTTCCGGTATGTCCCGAAGGAAAAGAAAGGCTTGAACCAGATGGACGCTCCCTGCCGACGACTACCTTTGTTCCTTGTACAATCCCTGCAGTAAGCAGATTGCTTAATCCGTAGAGGATGGTCATATCCAAAAAATTATGAGTGCTTTCCACTTTACATAATTTCATTGAATATGCTGCAACTGTAGGCGCATACTGTATATAATCATCAACTTTTGTATGCCAAAACCGATTGTTTTGTTCGAGAGAATTACGTACATCAAAATCTATATCTCGAATTTTATTATCGCCCAATGAAATAAGACCATACGTAATCATTACTGAGGGAAGGGCAATTCCAATAATTTCAACAGTCTTGTTAGTCTTTTTTTTATGAATTGAATCAGCGGCAGAGCCAACGAAAAGTTCGTTCTCCTGCCCATACAAGAAAGATTTAGAAACTATTAATAAAAGAATAAAAACAATAATTTTTTGAATTTTCATCTTTCATATTTTTGATTATGCAAATATAGGTTTTTTTCCAAATCAAGTAATATTTTCTTATTCTCTAATCCGCTTGAATATCCGCCCAGACTGCCGTCGGACGCAATGACACGGTGACAGGGAATGATTATTGATATTGGATTTTTACCATTTGCAGATCCTACGGCACGGCAGGCTTTCGGATTCCCAATAGCTTGCGCTAATTGCGAATAGCTGATGGTTTGACCATAAGGAATTTCCTGTAATTGTTTCCATACTTTTTCTTGGAAAGGAGTTCCTTTGGGTGATAAAGGTAAATCGAATGTCTGGCGTGTGCCTGCAAAATATTCATCCAACTGCTGACAAGCTTTTATAATTAATGGGTTTGTGGATGTCTGCATTTTAACAGGATTGTTTTTAAGCAAATATAATCCGGTGATTGCCCGGTCATCGGCTTTTATTTCTATAATACCGACAGGTGATTTATAATGATGAATATCCATGAAATTATATTTAATGATAAATAATTCGTTGATTTACTGGTTAATCTTTCACTTTTTCCTGATAATATCGCCAACGTTCGATAACGCTCTTGACATAATCATCAGTTGCTTGCCCTCTGAAATATCCTGATTTGCATACGGGGTCGTTATAGTATTCAGGAAGTTTTTTCAGCTTAAGATATTCATCAACATTTTCCCATTCTGTGGAATCTTTCCCATATTTTTCGGCTAAGGCTTGAGCATCGCTAATATGCCCGGGTCCTGAATTATAAGCAGCGAGGATAAATTTAATCCGCTCGTCTTCATTTTCTATAGACGCAAACATTTGATTCAGTCTTTTAATAAATCCTGCAGCAGCTTTGATGTTTGCTTCCGGATCGTATAATTGGTCTATCGACACGCCGAATTTTTCTGCAGTTTGCGGCATCAAACCCATTAAACCACCAGCACCCGCCCACGATACGCGGTCGGTAAAAAAATGGGATTCCTGATATGAAATGGAAGCTAACAGGCGCCAATCCCAATTGATTTGCCGCGCATATTCTTTGAAAAAATGGTCGAATGTTGAGATTTGTTTGTGGCTTATTATTGGTACAGGCTCATCACCTGACATTTTGCTCATTTCAAAATAGCGTTTCATAATTCGTTTATACTGCGGAGCATTTTGGTTTTCGTCAAACCATTCATCAATTGCTGCGGCTAATTTGGGATTTGTTTTTCGAACTGCCCATGAAGAACGCTGAGGATGACTGACTAATAACGAAATATCAACGTTACTGAAATATGTTTTATTGAGTTTAGCCATATCGAGATCGCTTATGGTATAAGGAATTTCTCCCCGCGAAACCATTTCGATCAGGTCTTCGACTGTTACGGTATCTTTTTCAATTATACGAATATTAATGCCTCCTCCTAATTCATTATTAAGATTTTTTAAGCGCCGGTAATATTTACTGTCGTGAATAACCCATACTTCTTTTCCTATTAAATCGGTAACATCTTTTAAAATCGTATCGCCTTTATTGGCTCGTTGAACTAATGCTTGTTCGTTGATTACTTCGCGTCCGCAATACCTTACCTGTTTTTTCCCATTATTAGTAACAGGAATATTGTATGCAATCAGATCACCTTCGCCATTTAGAAGCATTTTCTTGAGTTTTGTCTCGTTTTCTGCTAAATGAATATTGATTTTCAGATTGAGGCTTTCTGCAAAATCATTAAGTAATTCGTATTCATATCCTTTTGGTTCGCCTTTATAAATAAAATATGACATTGAACCGGCTAACGTCAATACGTCAATTTCTCCTTTTTGAATGATTTGAAGAAGATCGTCGTCTGTCGAATTTGCTTTATTGAAACGGCAAGAAATCGGCGTAAAGAAAAATAATAGAGTGAATAAAAAAAATTTCTTTATTATTTTGTTAGATCGGTTAAAATCAATAAATTCCATACATTAAGCAATCCAATAAAATGGGAATATTTTCTGGCTTCACGCCTGCTTGCAATAAATCCGGAATATCTGAGGTAAACGATTCAAGAAATTTTTCGATTGAATTGTCTTGCATATTTAATGCTTGCCGATAAAGATTCAACGCATCTTTATTTTTTCCCATTGCCAACTTGACATGACCGGCATTGAGGTAGTCGATTGAATTAGGATTACTTTCTAATATTTTAGTATAATAATCCATTGCTTCATTATATTTCCCAATCAAGAAAGAACACCATGCAATCGGCCTCCAAGCTTTTTCTTTACCGTTGGATAAATATTCTACCTTAAAATAACATTTCAATGCTTCGGAATAATTTTTTAATTCCAGATAACAATGACCAATATGAAGTTGAATCGACATGCTGTCAGGATTCAGAGCAGCAGCTTTACTATAATATTCTAAGGCTTCCTGCGGTTGTTTCAATGCCCGGTAACAATATGCAAGTTTATTAATTGTCCATGAATTATTGGAATTTAACAAATCAGCTTTCAAATAAGTCGATAGAGCTTCTTCTAAATTTCCCAGCATTTGCAGGCAATAACCCTTTTTCTGTAGAAGAGTTTCATCATTTGGATAATCCCGTAGTAGATTGTCAAAAATATCAGCGGCTTCAGTAAAATGATTTCGTTGAAAATAATATTCCCCGATTATTGTTCGGCTTTCCCTGTCGGAAATAAATCGTGCAATAGATGGTACTTTATAAAATTCAGGTTTTGTTTCAAAAATATCGTCAAAATCGTTGTGGCGTGGAAATAATTTATAAAAACGATATAAATCTTGAATATACATGCGTGCTGCCGGGTGAATTTTGTTTAAAGGATTATCAGGCATTTCCTCTTGCAGCATTTCTTGGATGGCACCCGAATCGGCAGAATATTTCTTTGCCCTGTTTTTATATGAGCCAGGTATTTGAGAAATACTGAAATAGAAAGAATACTTATCGGAATTACACAGCAAATTGGAATTGAATAATATCTTAAAAAAATCAGAAATATCAGGATTTTCCATGATCAGAGAACTTGAAACAAAAGGAATAAACCAATTATGAATTTCCCGGAAAAAAGGAAAATCTTTCAAATGGATAAAAGATGAAAGCATAACGTCGGCTCCTGCTATTTGCATTTCTGTAAACTCCTGTAGCCGGTCGCTTAAACCGGCTTCCTCAAGAAGGTCGTGCCATTCTGGATTTTTTTCATCAAATCCGGTTTCACCGAATAATTCATCCATCTGGATTTTATTATTCAATCTCGGACTGATTTTCATCATGCCCGGAATAATTTCTTCCTTCATGATGCGGGTTATTTTTTCGGTTTCCTTGCTCTCAATAAACTGTTGGATAATATATCTAACATCTTTGATAAATTGTTTTTGTTCGGCTAAATATTGCAACCGATTATTAATGCCCGGATAAAGATACAGGCGTTTATCGTAACGGCGAAGAAATAAAAGTAAACCCGTCAATGCCCGCTGACGAAGCTCTTCTTGCTCATGTTCGCAAGCATCTAACAAAACTTGCGCTTTCCGTTCATCGAAAATTTCTTCCAAATTAAGCGTAATTGCCGAAATAATCAGACATAATGAAGACTGAGGAAAGAGCTTATTATTCAATACTTGCAGCCATCTGTTATGTTCTTCTGGATTCCACAGATTGCTCAACCATATTTTTCGGAATATTTTGGCTTCTATTTCTTCTCTCTCTTCATCCATTTTTCGACAGCTTTCTATTTTTTCTTCTCCAGCTTCCATAAGATCAAGCAGTGTAAATTTTCCAACCCAATCATTCATCGAATCAATGAGTTGTTCTGAAGTTTCCGGAACATTAAAAGGGAGAGACCGGCGTAATTCATACGGATATGAACTAAAATGGCATGTTTTTACTTCCATAATTGTCTGGTCGGTCAGTTGATAAACCGAACGAAGCAAATCTGTATATATTTTTTCCTGCTCGGGGTCATTGACGCCTTCGGATAAATATAGCAGCATCCTTTTATAGTTGTCCTGCCATTCGGAAAATTTCTCGTTCAATTGCCAGTTCGATACGTTAGACAAAAGGAGACTTACTCCGTCGAACACTTCCTTGAGATGTTTTTGTTCCAGAGCTTCCGTTATTTTTTGAAAAAGGGATTTTAATTCTTGTTTGTTCATACTTTTTAATTATCAAGTAAATCCTTTGATTATTCGTCGTATCGTTTATTTTTAAAACAGTTCCGGCACAGCGGCTGATATTCTTCTTTCTCGCCAAGCAGCACTAATTTTTCATTATGAACCAAGCGATGGGAATATCCGGCTAATTGACCGCACTCCACACAGATTGCATGAACTTTGGTTACATCGTCGGCGATTGCACAAAGCGCAGGCATCGGTCCAAATGGATTTCCTTTGTAGTCCATATCTAATCCTGCAACAATAACGCGAATTCCCTGATTAGCTAATTGATTGCATATCACGGGAAGTCCCTCGTCGAAAAATTGCGCTTCATCAATTCCAATTACATCTCTGCCGCCGGAAAGCAGCAGGATATTTCCGGAATGCTCTACCGGCGTGCAAGGAATTGCGTTTTGATCGTGCGAAACAATATTTTCTTCGGAATACCGCGTTTCCATCGCCGGCTTAAAAATTTCTACCTCTTGTTTGGCGAATTGCGCCCGTTTCATTCTCCGGATTAATTCTTCTGTCTTTCCGGAAAACATAGAGCCGCAAATAACTTCTATAGATCCGGTTTTTCCGGTATTGAAAATCTGATGTTCGGGAAAATGGTTCATAATTATATAATAAAGGTGAAGAACCCGAATTTTTTAATCCTTCACCTTTTTGTTATTATTTTTATTTTTTCTTCAATTCCTCCATGATTCTGTTTTCAATCTCTTCTGCTAATTCGGGATTATCTCGCAGGCAATCTTTGGCAGTATCGCGTCCTTGACCCAATTTCGTATCATTGTAACTGTACCAGCTTCCGCTTTTTTTGATGATATTTAAATCAGATCCCAAATCAACTAATTCACCTACTTTAGAAATGCCTTCACCAAACATAATATCAAATTCGGCTTTGCGGAAAGGGGGAGCAAGTTTGTTTTTCACAACTTTTACCCGCGTTTGATTTCCTTTCACTTCTTCACCGTCTTTCAGCGCTGTAACCTTGCGAATATCCAAGCGAACGGATGCATAAAATTTGAGTGCATTCCCGCCGGTTGTTGTTTCCGGACTACCATAGGATACTCCGATTTTTTCACGTAATTGATTGATGAATATGCAAGTCGTATTGGTTTTATTAATAGCTGCCGTTAGTTTGCGCAAGGCTTGCGACATCAAACGAGCTTGCAAACCCATTTTAGAATCTCCCATTTCACCTTCCAATTCTGCCTTGGGAGTCAGCGCGGCAACTGAGTCAATAACGATGATGTCTATCGCAGAGGAGCGAATCAATTGTTCGGCGATTTCCAAGGCTTGCTCTCCGGAATCCGGTTGGGAAATCCAGAGATTTTCAACGTCAACGCCTAATTTTTCGGCATAGAAACGGTCGAAAGCATGTTCTGCGTCGATGAAGGCGGCGATGCCTCCGGCTTTTTGTGCTTCCGCAATGGCATGGATAGCCAAAGTCGTTTTTCCCGACGATTCGGGACCATAGATTTCAATAACTCTTCCACGCGGATAACCGCCTATCCCAAGAGCAACATTCAATCCAACGGATCCGGATGGAATAACCGCAACTTCTTCAACGGCATTATCACCCATTTTCATGATGGAACCTTTACCGTAGCTCTTTTCGATTTTGTCCGTCGCAGCGCGCAGCGCTTTCAGTTTTTCCGCATTCGGATTAGTTTGTTCTTTTTGTTCTTTCATTACTGAATTTTTTTCTTTTTCGTTCATAATTTTAATTAGTTTTAGTTCTGGTTTATAAATAAATTATTTAAACAGTTTCTAAATCTCCGTTAAAAATCTCGTGCCAAGGCAAGCCTTGTTTGTTCAATTGCTCCATGAACGGATCCGGATCGAACTCTTCCACGTTAAATACGCCCGGTTTCTTCCAAAGACCTTTCAGGAACATCATTGCGCCAATCATTGCCGGAACGCCGGTCGTATAACTTACGCCTTGCGTTCCCGTTTCTTTGTAGGCATCCTGATGCCGACAATTGTTATATATATAATAAGTCAGTTCTTTTCCTTCCTTATCCAAACCTTTGATGCGGCATCCGATACTTGTTTCTCCCGTATAGTTTTCTCCAAGTTCGCCGGGGTCGGGCAGTACTGCTTTCAGAAATTGAATCGGCACAATTTCCACACCCTTGTATATTACCGGATCGATTCGAGCCATGCCGATGTTTTGAATAACCCGTAAGTGAGTGAGATATTCCTGACCGAAAGTCATCCAGAAGCGCGCTCTTTTAAGTGTGGGAAAATTCTTAACTAACGATTCCAATTCTTCGTGATAAATTATATATGATTCTTTTGTACCGATATTCGGGTAAGTCAATGATTTATGGATTTCATGCGGCTCTGTGATGACCCATTTCCCATTTTCCCAGTATTTTCCTTTTTGAGTTACTTCCCTGATGTTGATTTCCGGATTAAAATTGGTGGCAAAAGCCTTTCCATGATTTCCCGCATTGCAATCGACAATGTCGAGATATTCCATTTTACTGAAATAGTGTTTAGCAGCATAAGCGGTGAAAATACTTGTTACACCCGGATCGAATCCACAGCCGAGAATAGCGGTTAGTCCTGCTTCCTTGAATTTGTCTTGATACGCCCATTGCCACTTATATTCGAATTTAGCTTCATCTTTCGGTTCATAATTTGCTGTATCAAGATAATTCACTCCCGCTTCCAGACAAGCGTCCATTATAGTAAGGTCTTGATAGGGTAGGGCGACATTGATCACGATTTCCGGTTGAAAACGTTTGAATAAAGCGACTAATTCCTGCGTTTTATCTGCATCTACTTGCGCCGTTTCTATCCGTTTATTGCCATAGCGGGTTCCAATAGCATCTGCAATAGCGTCGCATTTCGATTTTGTGCGGCTTGCCAGAAGAATATCAGTGAAAACAGATGGGTTTTGAGCCACTTTATGAACAACTACGGTTCCTACGCCTCCTGCTCCTATAATTATAATTTTTGCCATGATTTTTATAAATTGAACTACAAAGATACAATTTTTTTTGTAATTTGAAAAATCAAAAAATATTACTTTTGTCTATCCCAAATTTTAGATTTTTTAGACGCTTATCAAAAATATCCTTTATTATCAGTTTATGATTGATGCAAAAAATATTCAAATATGTGACGTCTATAATCTGTTTTTTATAGCTGCACATTATAAATTGATATATTAATAATAATTATCGTCATTACTTGGATTTTCAGTTAAACTATATGTCTGTATATGAAACTTTTTGTTTTAAAATTAAGCGTTTTGTTTAATAAAAATATCATACTTTTGCATAATAATTATAATACAAGAGAGAATTTATAAATTAAACATTAACTAAAATGAAAATGAACAAAATTAACACTATTGTGTTGCTTGTTGTATTTTTATCTGTGGGCTTAACTTTGCCTACACAATCACAAGTGACTATTGGAAGCATTGACCCACCTAAAAAAGGAACAATTCTTGATTTGAACAGTATTATTAAAGGTGGTTTATTATTGCCGAATGAAGATATTCCTGATTTGGGGAAGATTCCCAGTTCGGGTTTTATCGGTATAACTACAGAAGAGGACACTAATGAGGAATTGGTAGGAACTATTGTTTATGATATTAATGAGTCCACAGGTCCAGGACTGATTGTTTGGGACGGGGATAATTGGATTAGGCTTAATACCAGCGGTTCATTAGTTCTGAGTGAAGATCCGGGTAATGTAAATCCTTTTCCTTACGATGGCTCGAAAGAGAATTTCTATACGGCATCAGACCCCTCTTGCCATCAAACCGGCACCTTTTCTTTCACATGGATTGCAGGGGAAGAATACATTGATCGCTTGGCGATTCAGGATGCGGGAGAAGGTAAATTTTCCGTAAAATTCCAACCGAACGACAGGGCTTCATCCCGCTACGCAATCATCTTAATTACTAACCCTTGTGGAAATAGCAATACATTTGTTTTCATACAGAACGGCGATGAATCTGGTTGCGGAGCAACAACTTCCGTTCCGGAAATCAAAGCGGAAAATACATTTAATCTTTGCGGTGGCGGCGCTGCTTATCTCTATTTAGACGGTCGTCCTGAAACCGGCACTTATATTTGGACATTAAATGGGAATGAAGTAGGTCGCGGTACTAATTATATAGCTACTCAACCCGGTAAATACATTGTTTATGGCGATAAAATCGGTTGTCCTACTCCTGCTTCAAAATCCGCACAAGTGACTGCTTCTACTACTACTGCTCCTGATCCTGCGCGATTGATTGTTAATACCAATAATGGAGTCGCTTGCGGATCAAATGGTACAACCGAGATAATCATTGTTGCTCCTCCTGCCGGTAATATTGTTTGGTACCGAGATGGAGTAAAGCAGAATAATTCGGCATACAACAATCTATCTATGATCAACGCCGGCAAAGGCGAATGGTTTGCAGTAGTTGAAAGCAACGAATGTTCTTCTATAGCTTCCGAATCGGCTTTCGTTATTGAAGATAATTCGGGAGGTTCAATCCCGACGCCTATATTGAAAATTAACGGACAAACTTCCGGTTGGCGTCTTTGCAGTTTGGGTTCCGCTTATTTGGAAATAGCTAATTTTGATCCGCAATATCTCTATACATGGTATGCTGATAACACACAAATTGGCACAGGTACAGGCATATATTATCCAGTACCTTCGGCAACAAATGTTGTCATAAGGGCTCGTGCTACCGGTAGCGGTTGTGCAAGCGAATCTAATACCTACGAAACGATAAGTCAAACTCCGGCGCCGTCGATTCCGTTGATAAATGGCAGTCCGGCAATGTGCGGCGGAAGCACTACGCTTTCAGTTGGTACGACGGTAGGTTCGCCTGTAGTTGCGTGGTATAAAGATGGTAGTCTTATTCAGGGCGAAACCGGAGTGAACATTACAACGACTCAACCTGGCGATTATAGCGCTACAGTGAGCGATAACGGCTGCCTGAGTCCGATGTCGGTAGCTAAAACAGTTTACTTCTCTAATTTTACAAGGCTGAGCTGGATTCAAGAACCGGAAGACGCTTATTTCGGAGACCAGAAAATTATTGAGGCGACAGGTACTAACGGACCGGTTACTTATTCATGGTCAATTAAGCACGGAGGAGTTGACGCGCCATCATTGATTCTTGCCGGTCAGGGCACAAACCTGATTTCGGTACACTATCCAGCAAATGGAAGCGATGTTAGCGACCAAATAGAAATAACAGTTCGAGGCACTAATGAATGTGGACAGGATATTAACGTTCCTTCTTTAAGTAAGTCTATAACATTGTCGAATTCCTGCCCGACGCCCGTGATCACTAATCCGACTGCTACTCAGAATATGCAAGCTATAGTTGGTAATTCAATTACTCTTAGTGTTACGGCAGCCAATATTAATAATCCAAGTTATATATGGTATAATAGTGCAGATCAAGCGGTAGGAACTAATTCGTCTAACTTTACATATACTCCGACTTCTGCAGGAACAGAAATCTATTACTGTAAGGTATCTAATGGATGCGGCACGGACTTTACTGCCAATTCTCCAAGCTTTATTGTAAATATTATTGATCCGGTAAATGCCTTGCTCGGAGCAGGTAATTTAACTGGAAGGGTTTGTTTCGATATTGTTGCATCGAATTTTGGAACCGGCGGATGTGGAACCCAAGATTCACGGACCCTCAATAAAGCAGATTTTACTACTCTGGCTACTTCGGAGAAAACATATATTTTCACAGCGTTGGCTACAGGAACTTCCTTCAATTTTGTTGTAGATGATCAGGAAAAAGTCTTGGATGAAACAAATCCTTATACTGTAACTAAAGACCTTACAGGTGATTTTTCCAGTGGAAGCGTGGCAACAATTGTGTTGAACTATAAAACAAATTTGAATTCGCCAAGCGCCAATCCGAGAATTGTAGGCCGCACGTCTGCACAGGCTGCCAAAGTAATATTATATGCAATGTGGAAAGTAGGTTCAACCGATTATAAAGTATCTTTAGAGATAAAGATTCAGGATTGTATCTGCTGCGGAGCGAAGGTTAGCCCAACTGAGTGGAAAACATTCATGTGTCATAACTTAGGCGCTGATGAATCGCTTCCTCCATTTGCGCCAGCACCTGGACTTAATGGTTCTTACTATCAATTTGGACGTAAAAATGCGGCTGCAACGGCTAATGACAATCCAAACAATATGCCTTCGGGTTGGAATTCAAGCGAAGCTGCTGTTGATGCATGGAACGATAATATGAAGACAGAAAACGATCCTTGTCCTGCGGGCTACAGGCTTCCAACAAAAGCTGAATGGGATGGATTATTGAAATATAATACCATAAGCGCCACCGGCAGCTGGGCTAACGATGGAAATTACACAACAGGAATATTTGTTGGCAATGCTTTATATTTGCCGGCTGCAGGTTTTCGTTCGTCGACTGATGGTCATTTGCTTTATCGCGGAAATATTGCGGCATATTGGAGTTCTACGTATTGGGGCAGCACGCAAAATCTTGCGAATGACAATTCTGCTTATGCAATGAGAGTGCTTCCAGTAAACGGTAACTTTAATAACACTAGTAGTGGAAGAGTTGAACCTATATATTTCAGAACGGGACATTCTGTTCGTTGTGTTGCCCAATAAATTTGGACTAAATTAATATAAGTGAATTAAGGCGAATTTTTCAACAAGCTGCTCATGCCGTAGGTACACAATACATTATGTAAAGTACCTACGGCATGTTGTTTTTTAATTGTCCTTCCCTGAGAAAGATTTACACTTTTTTTATTATTACTAAATCAAATTTATACAATTTATTATTGGAAATTTTGTCGTACAGTATATCATTGTAAGGAAGTAAGCATTCCCCGTAGCTAATTAGCATTCTCATCTCAAATTATTGCAAGCACCATTTTTTCTCATATTTGTAGCACATTCTGAATAAAATAAACGCTAATTGAATGATAATTGAAAATTATGTGAGAATAAATACACACTTTTCATTTAATAATACTTATGTTTGCATAAAAATTAATAATTAATATAATATTAAAATATTAAACAAGGGATTAAAATGATGAAGTCATTTATATTCAGGACTATCTGTACAGGATTTATCTTTTTCCTGTTCTGCGCCCATGCTTGGGGGCAAACCTCTACCTATCCTGTTCAGGTCTATACACAGCTGATCCCTCCCTATACGCCTTATGCACCGGCTTATTATTCGGGCGGTGTAGAAAAGATGCGTGTAACGCTCATCAATACCGATATGCAGCAACCCACACTGGATGTTTATCTGCGAATGAAAATCACTTCATCAATCTTTTCGATGCAAACTCCGGACAGGGTTTACATGCCTCCTCTGACCCTTTATGCAGGCATACCTGTTGTTCTGTCGTTAAATGATTTGGAGCCTTATTTCAGGCGTGAAAATTTATCCATAAGCGGTGGTCAAAGCGAGTTCTACCGCACGCAGATGCTTCCCGATAACTTTTATCGTTTTCATTTCGAAGTCTATGAAGTCAATACCAACCGTCTGTTAAGCAATACGAGAGTAGGTTTTGCTCAAGCTCTGATTGCAGCAGGCAACCCTCCCGTTTTGAATCTTCCGTTGAAAGGGTCTGTTATAGAGGAAAGCAACATTCCCAATATCATGTTCACCTGGACGCCCCGCCATTTTAATTCAGTGGCGGCAGCTTATGGAACGGAATACGAAATATCCATAGTTGAAATCTACGACAAGCAGACCTCAGCAGAAAATGCTTTTCAGTATTCGCGTGTGCTTTACAGCGAGCGAACCCGTTCGACCTCATTTATCTATACCTCAGCTCAACCGTTCCTGCAACCGGGTTTGCGTTATGGCTGGCGAGTGCAGGCTATTGCAAGGGAAGGACTGGAAGATGCACAGGTTTTTAAGAACAACGGTTACAGCGAAATCTTCTGGTTCGACTATAAAGGCAACTGCCCTGCTGTTACCACATCGGGAGTCGTAATAAAGGGACTTGAGGCAACTGTTTCGTGGCAGCCCACGCAGGCTATAGACTATACGCTCGAATATCGTAAAACAGGCAGTAAGCGATGGTATCCCGCCGATGTGTCCGGTACTTCGGGTACGTTGTACGGTCTGCAATGGGGCGAGACTTATGAATACCGAATCGGCTCACGCTGCTACGCAAACGATTTGTATGATTACAGTATTACAAAAGCCTTTACGATGCCCGACAAGTCGGAGAGGAATCCAAATTGCGGGATTTTGGCTGATGCTTCCATCACCAACCGCACGCCGGTTATGGAACTTATACCCGGACTGCCGGTATTTGCAGGCGATTTCCCAATTTTTATCACCGAAGTTCACGGCAGCGGCGTTTTCTCCGGTACGGGCTATGTAGGTATTCCCTTTACCAAACTGCCGAAGATAACTGTCACTTTCAGCAATATAACTGTAAATACCGACCATCGGCTAATTGACGGCTTTTTCGAGACTAAATACGACATCAATAACGGCAATATGCTCTGGGATGTCGACCAAACCCTGACGGGCGGAGGCGGTGTCGGCGATATTCGGACAGGAGAGGAACGCGCACAATTTGTTGTCAACTATACGATCAATCCGGATATTCAGGTAAAACCAGCAGTCGGTGAAGACGGCAAATATGAAACCAATGAAGACGGAACCTATGCATTTACTAAAAATGAAAACGGTAAGTATGTGTTTATTCTGACCGATTCGGAAGGCAATGAACACAGAATAGAATCGGATACTGTGCCTGTTACGATAACCGACAACGGCGGTGGTGCAGACGGCAAAACCTACCTGATAGATGAGCATGGAAATATTACTCCAATATCTGCGAACTCAAACATTGTTTTGAATGAAGCGACTAAGGACAAGCCGCGACCGGATATCGCAACCCTTGCATTTGACGCGACTACAAATACAAAATATGCAGTTGACCAGTACAAAGAAGTTTATTCCAAAGTTACCGAATACTTTCTGAAATACAAGCCGGAGGGCGAATCTATGGTTGTGTCTGCCAAATTTATGGTTCCGGGAGCAAGCGATGAAATATTTGTAAGAATAGTGGAAAACAAGTCGCTAAACCCGGAAAAAGTACATTTTGTAACGGGTAAAGGTAAAGAATATTCGGCTATTTATGATGCTGTTAAACAAGGTTGGACGTTAATGTTATTGGGCAGTGATGCCGACGATGGTCAAAACCTGTACGTGGTTCAGGAAGAAAATCCGGGACAGTATGTTACTTTGGCAAGGTTGAATATTTATTCATATACTCCTCAGACAATAAAAGTAAGATTAGTTCCCGTTAATGGCTTTACAAACGGCTTTACAAAAGCATCGGTTGAACAACAATTGAATGCTATATACAATAAGGTGGGAATCACCTGCGAAGTTGAGATATCAAGTGACTTCGATTATGAACCTCTGAAAAACAACACATTTAACGTGACGGGCAGCGGATTGTTTTCAACATTGACCGCCGATATGAAGGCAATCAACAATGCCTACATGCAAACAGCAGATTACAAACAGGATGCGATAACATTATTTATCATCGAAAACGTAACCGGAGCAGACGGTGTTGCGGGCGACATGCCTCGCGGCAAGCAGTTTGGATATTTATTTAATGGAGCTGATTCAAAAACTATTGCCCATGAAGTCGGTCATGGCATATTTCATTTGGATCATCCGTTTTACAGAGCTAATGCAGCAAAGAGTTTTGACAAAGGGGATTTGGATGGTAACGTTATGGAATATCCTCCATTTATGGGAGAGCAGTTTGTGAAACTGCAATGGGATGCGATTCATTCTCCGGGATTGGTAATTGGGTTGTTTGAAAGAGATGAGGAAGGGATGGCTGTAACTGGTGATTATTATGGTCAAAAAATAGTTAGACCTGATGGCAAATCTGAATGGATACATTCTGAGGCTGTTTGTGTCCTTGATGAAAAAGAACAAGTTATTGCTTTTTTATTGCCTGATGAAAAAATCTTTTATTGGGTAAAAAATCAAACTGCAACAGGCTATTTTCAAGAAGGTGGAATTAGTAATAGATATTCATATGGCTGGTATGTTGAAGATAAATTAAATAGAAAAACACAACCAATTTCTTGGGGTATTTACCTTGCAATGTATGATTTAGGTCAATTTGCCATAGATTTTGGAACGTCTCCTTTAGAAACAACAACCAATTTTGCAAATGGAATATGGAAAATTGCTACTCTTCAATTTGATATTGAAAAAACTTGGAATCGTATAATAAATGCAGATTTAACGGATGCTTCTTATGTCGTATCTACAGTGTTGATATGCCAATTGGCAGGGCCGAAAGGTAAAAGACTTATTGTAGAAAATGATGTACCGCGATTTGGAGAATTTTTAGGAGAAGTAACGGCGACAGCTGCTACGAGAGGAAGTAAGATGACTTGGCCACAGCTCTTGGTTCTTTTTCAAAAGGCAAGAGCATTTGAAGCAACCATTTCTCAATATCTTATAAAATTATATCCTGCAGAACAAGGTTATAAGGTATTTCGTCAAGTTTATTTAAAAGTTGATGGAGTAACTTCGATTGCTGACGATTTGATATATAATACAAAGGCAGACCGATTTATTTTGAACGAAACAAAATATGGAACATCTAATACTTTGCGTAAAAATCAAAACATATTACAAGATGCAATTAAACAAGGAAAAGAAATAGAGATTAGGTCAGCACAAGGTATTGAGGGTACTAAATATAAACTATCTAGCAAAATAAAGATAGATGAAATTATACATTCTCATAGTATTGATGGTACAATAACAAATAATACAGTCCAAGCGGTATGGAAGAAATAGTAGTCAGTATAACAAAAAAGGCAGTAGAAACAAAATTAACAACCTCGTTGTTGGAATTACTTTCAAATGAAGGATTTGCTCTTAAGAAAAAGGATAAAACTATAGTACGTAAAACAAAAACAGGATTTGAAGATTTCTATTTTAGAGTGCTTAATTATTGGCCATACTGTACAGAAATAGAAACTATAGGTTTTTCTATTCGCTTTAATGCTGTTGAAGAAATTATTGCTCCGATTGAGGTTAAGAATGGCATACGTGCCAGTATGGAATTTGCAAAAACTTCTACAACAGTAGGAGATTGGCGAGAGTTTAATATTAAAATATTTAACGGAACAGAATTGGATAATTTTATAGATGTTCATATAAATAAAATAAAAGAGGATGGCTTATCATTTTTTTCTAAATATGGTGATATTTATAATACAAATGTGTACTATAAAAACAGAGTTTTGAATGATAAAGATGATCTGCATGTTGAATGGGATTGGCATCCAATAGCGAACTCTTTAACTTTAATGAAACTATGTGATGACAAAGATTTCGACGAAATAAAAATAAAATATCGGCAAATGCTAGAAACCCGATACCGGCAAATAGAGGATTTAACACACGAAAAGCAATGGCAGGAAGAGCGTGCATTTGCTGCGTATGATGATTTGGTTGAATACTTGTCAGCCCCCTCGCTCGACGTAGCGTCCACGCTACGTCGAGCGAAGAGAAGATTACCAGTTTGCACAAGGGAATAATGAGCCTTATTATCTTGTTACTATAACAGATACCGAAGGCAATGAGCAACAGATAAAAGTTAAAGATTTGCCGGCTACGCTTATAGATAAGGACGGAAAAGAGTATAACATAACGAAAGGTGAGGATGGGAATGCGGATATTAAGCAGATGGAAATCTCAAACTATACGGATGTATCTACCAACACATCCTATTTGGTTCAAATTTATAAAAATGGAAATTTAGACAAGTCTATAAATACACCGATTGATATATCATACACAAAAGAAGATTCAAAGAAAAAACTTGATTTAAAGATAGAGAAAGATAATGCACTTATTTCAGCTAAATGGTATGTGAATGGAAATTTGGAAAAACAAGACAGCATAGTTCAAATTGGTTTGTCTGAAATTAAAAATTATGATATTGTTGTAAGGGGTGTGAATGACTCTGTACTTATCAAAGACAAACAATTTACCGATACTTTGGTGATGTTTAATCTTTCCGTATCAGACAAAGTGATTGTTAAAATAGAATTAGATAATTTAGCTATATATAATAGTGGTCGTTATTATGCAGGTGAATTTGGTTTTGACGTAAATACTCCGGCGCAAGTAAAAAATGCAAAATCCGATTATCGGGATACTCCAGCGGATGCTTATATGTCGTTTACTCGAGGGCAAGAACCGGCAAAAATGAAATTAAATGTAACGTCAAGCTCTTTTCCAAAAAATTATAAGATAGAACTTAAAGGAGATGGATTGACAATTTTGCCCAGACTGTTTACGGAAAAGCAACTGAAAGATTCAAAGGATGGTGAATTTAAATTTATCATAAATCCTTCCGGTATAATTGATAACGGAAAACTACAAATAATCGGCTCGGATGGTTATAATGAGGATATACTGTATGAAATTAATTATTCGGTAAAAGATAAGGCAAGTTTTGTAAAAAGAAAGCTACAGTTATTGTATGTGATAACCTCAGACAGCGAATTGAACAATCGAATAAGTGGTGGACTTAAGGATAATATTGAAAATCAATTGAATAATTTATCCTATAATCAGACATTTACTGATTGGGATGTAAAAGCCGAAACAATTGATGTTCGTGATGATATATCAAAATCATTGCGTATGCAAGAAATGTATAATCGTTATAATGCATTACGAAATGCTTATCCAAACACTTCCAATAAAGACTATCAAGAGCAATTACTGATATTATTAGAAGAATATGGCTATCCAAAAGACCAAGCTGGATATAATAAATATATGTCGGACTGCAACCCAAATTTGCCTGAATTTTCACTTGCTTCTAGAATAACCTCTACAGGTTTACGAAGTGATGTATTATACGATTTGTATAAAATCTATACAAATAAATATCCACAAATGTATCTTGGGTTTATTTTTAACCGAGAGCGTTTTTCAGATCAATCTTTTTCTGTACCAGGAGCTGCGTCCAAACCAAATGATGGTTGTTTTAGTTCGATATTCTTATATGCGAAAACGCAAAACAATCTGTATGTATTCACTCATGAGTTAGGGCATAATTTAGGGTTAAGCCATCCCTCTGAGGAATTCGGTATTCCCGAAGCAAATACATTAAATTACATGGATTACAATCCTAATGCCAATATGTTCTGGTATTGGCAATGGAAAATAATACAAAATGCAAATATTTCGGATAAAAAATGAAACTAAATAAATTCAATATGAAAACAAAGCTTATTTTGATATGTCTGTTATTCTCCATAAATAATATTCAGGCACAAGAAACAGACTCTTTGTGGAGTGCATTTAAAAAAACATTAAATGAAATAGTCTTGCAAGAGAGAGGCAAAGCATATAAATTAGATTATTTCGATGATTCTTATTCAAGTAATAAATTAATAGACATTCTTATAAACAGTCCTATTGAAGAACAGGGATTAGAGTATATATTCCAAAATTTCAGGCGGGATTCATTACCTAATGTGAGGGATTTTGTGTCTGATTTTTTTTATTATATTGCTCGGTATAGTGATAATGAATCTGCTCGAAAAAAGGCAATAGAGTATAATTTTACGTTATCTCCGGAACCGGATTTGTCCGGATTAAAGCTCGAAGATTTTAATGATATTTTGAAACAGGAATTAATGAAACAATACACAAGACAATTTACAGAAGAAGAGCTGTCGTTTTTTGCAGAATCGTATGTGAAATATTGGATGAGATATGATAAGAAAGTATATGATTATATAATTACAGATACCATAAATAAATATCAGGACACAATATCTTATGAAGAAGCTAAAGAAATAGTTTTTAATTCAAAAGTTTCTGAATACAAGCAGAAAATACAGAATATTACACCGTCTCCTGAAGTTATGATAATTTCAGGGCAACTAAATATGCAAGAAACACTACCTTATTTAGAGAACTATGCCAATGATAGCACATATTCCAAAAGAAGATACGCAGCATACGCCTTAGCTGTTATGCGTGTGGATGATTATGAAGACAAAATAGTTTCTGATTTTGATATTGATACTGCTTCCGATGACATGCGATTTGCCGAAATTATTAACAGTCAAAAAATATGGTATGCGTATATGCGCAGGCTGAAATCACAAAAATATTCTGGAAAATGTCCTGTATCATACCTAACTATTCGAAGCTTAGGTTATATATTGAAAGATTTTCCAATAACAGATAGACCTTGGTACGAAGGATGGGAAGAATTACCTAATGGCATGAAAATACTTATTCCTTCTAAAATTGAACCGGTACGAATAGTTCCCGACGGATGCGGTCTGTCCACACAAAAGGAGAAAACGCCCATAAATCCTGAACATATAAAAGTGGTTGTCGATTGGATGGAAGCAAATAAAGGGAAATATGAACTTTGGCAAAAAATTGATAGAACGTTTTAGATGTGTGAATTTATAATCTTGACACAACTACCATTTGTAAAATAACAAAATATAAATGAAAGACTGTCTTTTATTATTCATACTGATATTCTTTCCCGCAGGAGTGTTCTCCCAACAACCTTGTGGAAACGACAGTATTATCGTAATAAAAGAAAATATCAAACTCGACCCGGCAACCTGCTACAAAACGGGAACAAAGGCTGTTGAAGTCGAATTTGCCGAAATCGAAGGCGTTACCCATTATGCCGTTGATCAATACAAGGATATATATAAAAATGTAACCGAATATTATCAGCAGTATAAAGCCGGGGATAAGGAAATAGCAGCCTCAGCCAAATTCATGCTTCCGGGCACAAACGACAGGTTCGCAGTCAGGATAAAAGGGACGCCCAAGCCGGAATTTGATTATAACAAAGTTCATTTTGTAACCATGTCCGGTACGGAATACGAAGCCTCCTATTTGCCTCCGCTAGGCGTAGCGTCCACGCTACGTCGAGTTAGAAGCAAAGCTCCGGCTTTGCAAAATATAGAATAGTAAACGATTATAAAAAATGAATATAAAATGGAAAAATAGAGAAACGGTTATCGGCAAGTCAGGAGACTTGCTGTTAGCTCGACGTAGCGAAAGACGCTACGCCGAGCAAGAAAACTATATCAAAAACGGTAATTTTGAATATATTTTAGATGCAAAGAAACTTATAAATGATGGTGTGACAGATCCTTCAAAATTTGTTCGTGAACAATTCCAAGACGTATTTAAGAAGAATGCTAAAGAATTGTTTGAGCAAAATCAGGAATTCTTCAAAAAATTAAATATTACTAATGAAACATTCTTGAAAAATCTGGCGGACAACAATAGGCTTATTGATCATCCATTGTTTGATTTGATAATAAAAGTTGAATAATAATGAAAGAAGTAAAGAAAATAAAGGATATTGTCTTTTTTACAATTAGCGGTGCTGATGTATTTTATGCAAGTCGTAACTCTTTATATCAAAATGACAAACTATTTCTTTCTGAAATAGAAGATAGATTAATGGAACTGGCAAAGTACAATGAAGGTTATAGTTTGCTTTTCACAAGTGGGAACGGATATATAGTACATAGTAATAAACAATTGTTTAAACTTCCATTTTGCTGCCATAGTGCTGTTATTTGTAATGATCTTATCGCTGTTAATGATTATGACTATGATTTATTAACTCCTCTAAATTCTACTTTAACAGATTAAAATTTGCTTTTCAAAGGCTGTATTTATATCTCTTTGCCTTTGACAATGGCGTATAAACATTTGGTCAATCATGTCA
>JGI24699J35502_11134118_pt1 | contig 33229 bp, 35 predicted proteins | sample TergutMp193P4_FD_35502 | JGI IMG/M metagenome (IMG submission 35502)
AGCTTGAAGCGGCATTGGCGGCGATGGTGACCCGTTGTAAAGGATTGGCAATCGTTATGTCGAACAGGCGTTTGAACAGTCCGTCGCAAATTTTAAATAAATCCGGATTGACTCCTTCCGTGATGAGTCCTCCGTTCGAGATGTTATCGGCGGCTTTGTCTCCGAACCAAAAGAGACGCCAGATCATTTTTTCCATTGCTTTGGAGAGCAACGGTTCGACGATAACGTCCATGTAGTCCGTTCCCGTGAGGTCCGCCCGATTACTTCCGGTACGCATGGCGAATTGTACCAAAGTGTCTTCCAAATCCAGATAACAAATTTTTTCGGCTACTTCGTAGGCGCCGAGTTCCCACAGTTTTTCGATTGTGGCGATTTTTGAAGCGTTCCAATGCGGATTGCATCCGTTGGCGGGAAGCCCGATGGGTTCCATTTCTCCGATGCCTCCGAGTCGCGAACCGGGTACGATTCCGGTCATCACGTCCATTGTTTCGTTAATCGAACCGAATTGCAGGATGGAGAGAAACAGAAGCTCTCTCAAATCGGTTATTCCCTGATTACTGATCGTAAATTGATCCATGTATTGTTGTCCCGTACTTGCCATATTTTTAAAATTTTATCGGTTTATAAATCAGATATTTGCAAGCCTTTTGGATTTCAATTCCGCAAGTCTTTCGGCTGTTCGGCTTTCACGTCCGCCGTTACCGGTGAACCCGGTCATTTGGGCTTTACGCCCGGAGGGTTTGTAGTGTGAACACTGTCTGGCGAGCCATTCGGTACCGCCCGCGATTTTGATCGCATTGAGTTGCGCCGTTTCTTTCGCGGTCTTGGCGTTGGCTTGGGCCGTTGCGAGTTGTTCTTTCAATTGCGCTATTTTGAGACGCAATCGGGTGAGTTCCGTATCCGACGTATCCGGTTCGATTATCTCCGTAATCACGCCGTCAACGATCACGATCGTGGAGCCGTCGGGCATGACGTATGAGCCGTCGGGACTTGCCGAATCGCCGACCTGCGGTTCTCCTTCTTCGCGGTCAATGGTGATGATGTCGCCGTTTGCGGCGGTCAGGTCCATCATGTTGGCCGTTTCATCCTCTCCCGTGAGGATGGCGAGAATTTTTTGGAGTTTGTTTTCTCCTCTTTTTTTTATTCCCATTTTTTTTGTTTTTTGATTATTGTTCGAGTGAATTAATGCCATTGCCGTTTGTTTCGCTTCGGTGGCGAAACCGAGCGATACCGCCTCCGACGGGCCGATATACGTTTCGTTTTTCATGAGGTTCGAAATTGTTTCTTTATCGAGTCCCGTTTTGTCGGAGTAGAATTTTTCGCATCGTTTTTCGAAGTCGCCGATCCATCCGGATGCGGCAGCCAGCGCTTCCGCGTCTCCTTCGACGCGCGTCCACGGGTTGTGTATCATGACGGGACATCCGGCGATTCGTTTGTCTCCGGCCAGAAAAAGGATGGAAGCGGCGGATGCGCATTGTATTTTGCATTCGGTGATGATTTGCCGGTTGAGCGAGCGCAGATAGTTGTGCATGTCCAATGCGAGTTCGCCGTCTCCGCCGGGCGATGAAATGACGATATGCAGGGGTTGGTTGTCGGGTTCGTTTTTGACGTCCCGAATGAGTTTGACAAGCGAGTATTGTCCGTCATCGTTTCCGATTATTCCGTTTACGTTTATCATTGTTTTGATTTTACGGCAAAGGTATTCAGACCGGAATTTGTTAAAGAAGGAATGATGTAAAACTTACTGCAAAAATTTTGCTGTATTAATCAATTGCAGAACAACAACTTACGATTATTCATTGTCAATCATATATAACCGGTAATGATATATAATAGATTAAATATCAATTTATTAAAGCAAGAATATTATCGGTTTTTTACTGAAATAGGTTTTTCAGTGAGTTTTTTTGCAAATAAAAACCCCGGCAAGGAGTGAATCCAAACCGGGGCGGTCGTCAAACCAAAAGATACGTCATGCTATCAAACGAGCCGTGTCATGTATTTTTTTACTTATATCTTCCAACTTTTGCTTTTATGAAAATATTCTCGTGCGATGTATGTCATTGAAACAATAGATGATTTCAAATGAAATGCACCTCACTCAATTCTTTTGATAAGTTATGAATAGCTGTATCTAATTTGTTTATCGTTTTTTTTGATGGTTTACGAAATCCTGAAACGTAATGTGTCAGTTGTGTTTGATTAATACCGGTCATTCGCTGCAAGGCGGATTTTGTAAAAACAGTTGAATAATGTTTCAAAAACGAAGGTACATCAAAATGATATTCGATACCATATTCAGCCTGCAATATTTCAGGTAAATTATCTCTGTTGTACTTGATAAACAGGTTCAGCCCTTCTAAGACATTTTTTTGCGCTTCTTCTACCGTATTTCCGGCGCCGTACACTCCCTCGCAATTTTCGGCGTACGCATCATAATAATCGGAACTTTTTTCAATAATGATTCTTAATGTTTTCATAAATTTATGTTTTTAGCAGATGGGGTTATTTTAATGCCATCTCTCTGATTATTTTTCTTCTTAAACCTTCTCCCATTTCTTTTGCTCCGTGGTACGGAACACCAACAGACAGCTTGCCTTCTTTGACGTAAAAGTAATGGCTTCCTTCGGCGTGAGAGTACTTCCATCCGTTTCTCTCAATCTTTCTGTGAAATTCCGTGTACTTCATTTTACTATCATTTATAATTACGGCACAAAGATAAGACATTTCTTATCATTTTTCAAATAATTCGGTAATTATTTTTGTAAAAAAGGAAAGATTTAACATTTACAAACAAAAAGTCAGTTGTATTTTCTTTCCGGAAATTGCGGATAATTTTTGAAACTGCTAAATAAATCGGTAAAAAAAGCCCGCTCTTTGGAAGCGGGCCGAAAAAGTTGTGAAATAATGCTGTCAAACAATAACTACACAACTGATGCCAATTCATGACTGATCGCATGTATTCCATTGATAATTTTTTCTCTTTGTTGCGGACGCGGCGTTCTATACCCTGAGGCATAGTGTCCGATTTGGCGTTCATTTATACCCGATATGCGAGCAATGGCAGAGCGGGTAAGAATTCCGTCCAAACTATGCAGCAATGCCGATGTTTCCAATACATAGATTAATTCGTACTGCCCGGATACAAGCCATTCGGGCAATATATCACCATCTTGTAAACATCCTTCTATGTGAAACCGGAGCGCCGATTCAAACTCATCCTTTACTCCTTCGATTGTTTGATGAGTAGAAGCAATTACTCCATTTAAATCATCTCCCTGAGCAGATGCACAATAATTCTTACCGCTCCAACCGATAGATACATTCACTTTTTCCATGATTATTTTGTTTTTTACGGGATGGTTATTTCCACCCTGCCTGTTTCCAAATACTGTTTAATAAAAACCGGTCTAACGTGTCGCTTAATTTACCGTTGACCGTCACTTTACCTTTTTTTGTCGGATGTTTGAATTGCCTATGGTCACCTCTTGTATAACTTTTATACCAACCATCCGCTTCCATCAATTTGATTATTTCATTAACTATATAATTTTTCATACTTTATTTTGTGTTATTGTTTGACCCCGCAAAGATAGTGAAATTACTATCATTTCTCAAATAATTTTATATGTTTTATAACATGTTTTTGAATTATTTGTTGAAAATAAAGACGTTTTTCAGAAATGTTTTTTATATTTGCAAAAAAATTAAATTATTATGAAACGGTTATTATTTTTTTCATTATTTTTTATTGTTCTTTTTTCATGTTCCGACGAGCACATAAATAATGATCCCGATGAAAATCGAGAGTTTACGATTAAAATCAGACCAATAAATAGAAATATTTTAATACCTGCATTAAAAGGTGTAAATAGGTGTCCTGTTGAAAATGATGAAAAATACGGAGATATTAAATTTGAAATTATTGATACATTGATAGTTAAAGAAGTATTTTATCGTGATAACAGCCTTTACATTTATGCCGGAATGATAGGGGGAACGGAAATTTTAGTTTATAATGATTTAGACACGGTTATTTTGAATGTAGAGACATATGGATTATTCCCGATTCCTGAACCGTTTTTAGAATTTGGCTCAACAATAGAGGAGGTAAGGAAACATTTGCCATATTATTATGATGTCTTGGACGTGATGTATGAAGGTTATTTGTATAATGTCGAAAGGTATTGGGGTCGAACATATGGTGGCGGTGCTGAAAAAATGATTGGTATAGATATGAATGGAATGTATTTTATAGTACGTGAGAAATATCCGGGTAAGTGGAGTACGAATAGGCATGCATACAGATACGGGTTTAAAGAAAAAAAATTAAGTTATGTCAGTATGTCTTTTGAATTTAAGGATAAATATAATTTTCTGGATCAATATTATATTTTAACGGAACAAAAGAAATACTCTAATGAAATTTTGACCAAATATTATAGAACAAGAGATAATAAAATAAGTGTTATAGCTAACCTATATAGGTTTTATGGTTTTACTTCGGGGAGGGAGACTCCGGATGGAGAAGATATTGTTTTTATCCCGAATCCTTAAGTTATATCTCCTTCTCGAACTTATCAACGACATTATACACCATTCTCTCCGATACCTCATATTCGGTTGCAAGATGCGAGGCGATATAGGTGATTTTATGCCCTTCGCTTTTCAGCCGAATAAATTCATTATACAAATCAATATACTTTGCGTAATCAATACCGATGTTGAGATTTTTAAGATTGTCAATCATCGGTTTATAAATCAATAAGACTTCATATACTTTCATAGCTTAATCTTTCCTGCACCTGTACACGTTTATTTGTGTTGTTTATTTCTTCAACGGAAACAACCGGGTTTGGAAAATCCCGTAACGCTTCCCTGAATGCTTCCGTTAACATATCTTTGCCGATTTGCTGTTGCGATTGATTTACAACATTGATGGGAACGCCTCCTCCGATTTGATTGAGAGCGGAAAGGACGGGGCCGAACATTCCGGTGGCGGATGCGGTCATTACGCTTTCGCCTCTTGAGAGGTTTGCCGTAATGCTGTCGGATGTTCCGGAGCCGCTTCCTCTGACCAAACCGCCCGTTGCCAATTTGGGCGCTTTGGGTTGTTTTTCTTTTGATAACAGCTGCTTTGCTTTGGCCATACTTGCCATTACGGTAGCTATTGCCGTAGCAACCCGTATTGCGTAGGTATACGGGTCTCCCTTTGCAGACATTGCCGGTACCGCCGCTATTGCTTTTGCTATGTCAAGTCCTATGTTAAATAATGCCACAGCCTTTGCGAATGCCGCCAGTGCTTCGTTTTCTTCCGCGAAAGTGCTGAGCATATCGGAAAAAGCGGAAGAAACCGTTCGGGCAATTTCTATTTGCTTTACCGCACTGTCTTGAATCACCTGCTGATTATTCAACTCGGCTTGATTTACCTTTTCTTTCTGATCAAGAACGGCATTTGTGTAGGCGATTTCAGCTTCCAAGCCTTGCCCGAACATAGCAGCTTTGGATTCGACATCCATATTCAGCAGGTTGTCGTATTCCGACTGCGCTTGCTGCAATTTAAGGTTTGATTCTTCGATTGAACCTTTCATTACTCCGTCAAGGCGTTGGCGCCATTCGAGTTCTATGGCTGCCTTTTGGTCGGCCAATGTTTTTACCTGCCTTTGTTTCTCTAAATCGCTTTGCTGCGTTTCGTATTTGGTCCGGATAGCCGCTTTCATTTCTTCGGTCAGTTCGGTATTTCTTAATTCAGCCTCTTGCTGTTTTTCCAACTGCTGCAAGCGGAGTTGATATTCTTCTTCACCGCCTTTTGCGACGGACTGCAATTGCAGTTCGATTAATTTGTTTTCGTTTTCGATACGCTTTTTAATTTCTTCGTCGGAAAGCTTGTCCAAATCCTGTTGACGTTTGCTTTCAATGTCAATGATTGTTTTGTTGATTGCCTCGCGGGCCGTATCGGTAAGGTTTTTTTCTTCCTCTAACCTTCTTTTCAAATCTTCGATTTGCCGATCGTATTGTTGATTTATCGTTTGACGCTGTTTTTCAATCCCCTCTTTGACGATTGCCAAAGCGGCATCTTCCGCCTGTCGGATTGCCTCACGCTCTTTGTCCGCGCGTTCTTTCGCGGCTTGTGCGGCGTCTTTTGCACGCTGTTTTGATTCATCCGCAATTCGTTTATCATTGGCTGCTTTTGCGACGGCTTGTTGTTGCATTGCGTCTTCGAGGTTTTTATTCATTTCTTTCCACGCGTCTGAATCGTGATCTGAAATCGTATTGAGTGCAAGCCGGTATGCGGCTATTTTTTTATCAAGTATTTCCGTTTCGCGATTGTAAAGGTCTTCGGCGCTCATACCTCTTGCTTTATCCACTTCAAGTGTCTTGGACATTTTTTCTGTTTCTCCGAGCAATATTTTCGATAATGCTTTATTATTCGCATCAATTATTTTTTTCAGTGCATTTTGTGCGTTTTTCACCATTTGCTCGTTAGCGCCTTTTTGGTAATTGCCGACGACATCGAATCCTTTTGCCATTTCAGTAAGAGCGCCTTTAAAATCTCCGCTTAAAATTTTTCCAAGTGTTCTGAACGGTGTAAGTATATATGTTTTTATCACCTCGTAAACGCCCATGGCCACTTCTTTTACTTTGTCAAATGCCTTTCCGAAGGCGCTCATTCCGTCGGTTCCTTTTTTAAACCAACCTGTCAAATCGTCCCAATGTGCGATTAATTCACCGACCAACACAAGCAATGCGCCTATACCGGTCGCAATGATTGCGCCTCTTAATACTTTGAATGCCGTGCTTGTCGTTGTTGTGCTTATTCCGAGCGCTTTCATTATCGCTGTGGCTATTTTGGTTGAAGCGCTCCAAGCTTTGGTTGCCGTGTCTTGGAGCATGGTCATCATGGCGCTTTCTTTTTTAAATGCGCTGAGAACGGATTCTAAGCTTGCAAGCGATTCCATTACGGTTTGAAGGTTTTTTATTGTGTCGGCAAGTTTTTTATTTTCTGTATCGGATAGGTCGACAGCGGATTGAAGCAATCCGAAACCGTCAATAAGCGTTTGAATCCCTTGTTTTACTCCTTTTACGTAACCTTCTAATCCGACCTCTTCGTCTTTCAGTTTTTTCGTTATGTCTTCTATTTCTTTTTTCAGTTTTTTCCCTTCTTCCGAGTTTTTACGCTCTTCGTCGCTCAATGCCGCATATTTTTCGTTTGCATTCGATAAAGCGGCGCGCAGTCTGTTTAAACTGCCTTCTTTTTCCCGCTCTATTTTCAAATTATTCTGAATTTCTTTGTTCAGCGCCTGAATTGCTTCTTTGTTGTAATTCGTTTCGGCATTGGCGGCCGCTATTGATTTGTTATACTCTTCTTGAGATATGGCGCCGGCTTGCAATGCTTTTTTCAAAGATTCCCGGACTTTTTTGTTTTCTTCAATCTTCGCATTGAGTTCGGCAATTTTTTTTATGGCGTCTTCGTATTTTACTTTGATATCTAATATTATATCGTTTTGATTTTGCGGCATAATTGTTTGTTTTTAGAAATTTATTTATTATATTTTCGGAATGATTATCCTACATTTGCAATAATTTTGTTTTTGCGATATTGTTCCCGTTTATTTGTAAATCAATGATTATATAATAGTTTCCCGTCTGTTCGAGATAAACCGGCGTCATCAGATCGAGGGTGAAAATATCCAAATCGGTCAATAACAATGTGACTTCAATTACTTTCGGATGACGGATTATTTTTTGATAATAGTGATAGTAAGTTTCTATTAAGACTATGAAACTCATATCATAAAAAGTAGCAACACCGTCCTTCCTTTCGGATACATTTACTTTCATGAATTCCATCTTACAAATCCGATTGGATATTTTTTCGTAATTAAAAATAGGATGTCCGTTTTCATCTTTAACAATATCTCCGTTATTGTCGAATCCTTCCGGTGTGTAAATCGGGAAGTAAGCCAGATGCATATCTTCCGGTAACAAATCATATAATCCGTTCGAAACGGAATCATCACTTGCGGCAAATTTCATTTCATAGAGTGTTTTTTCGGCGTCAAGTGCTTCATTATCCACATTAAAATAATAATCCGCATCTGTTACAACCGTTTCATCTTTCAGATAACGTAAGCGATTCATTTGTGCAAAATCGCCGAACGAGAACGAGACGGAATCTATTTTGTTGCCGGTGATTACTTTGTGTGTCCAGTCCTTTGCCTGCAATTTTTTTGCGTAAATTTCATCAATTGAATAAAGTCGGATACCGTTTGGGGTGTAGTCGGCAAATAATCCGAACATAGCCATAACCGTATTCAGCATATCGAAAGCGGTTATGTCGGGAAGGTTGGGTATTATCGGGTATTTGCTTCCGGGTTTCACTTCTTTGGGTTTAACGTTAAGCGTAAAATATCCATTAACTGTTTTTGCAACCGGATTCCAAGTGGTTTTTCCAAAAGGCCAACCTCCGTTTCTTACTTCCAATTGAAATGTTATTACGTCGTCTTTTTCGCACTCAATCGAACTTTCTTCGTCTAATTCCAGCGGCAATTCATAATCAATATTACTCGTAGGATGATCATACCCCTTAAAATAAAACAATACACCGTTTCTGTATATTCTAAAATGTACCCATTTGCAAAAGGCGACAAGAAAAAAATAGATAACCTTTCCGCTGAAACTGATCAAACAATCCTCTTTAATAACTATTGAATTTCCGACGATATATCCTTTCGGATCACTAATTTCCGGATCCCCTATCGGGGCTATCACGAATTTTTCGTTAACCTTAAAACTAAATTGAACTTCCTGATCTCCGTTCTCAAGCGAATCCGGATTTTTTTCGATAACGGGAATATATAATTTGTTGTAAAGATCCTGTATATTTTCATCATCAGGAATAATTATATTTATTTCCGATTCTTCGCATACTTTTTCCATAATCCATTTGAATGAAACAAACGGATGATTTATCAAAAACTTTGCATTCATTACGCTTGTATTGACGAAGTCGGCATACGCAAATCCGTATTTCCGGTTTTCTTCGGATAACAGAGTGCCAGAAGCAGTATGGGATAAATCATTGTACTCCCACATAACATACCTTTCATTTTCATCAACCTGCAATTCCCTTAACTTCAAATTTTGCAAATTTTTTATATCAAACCCCTCTCCCCATGTGATGAAAAATTCGATATAATCGGATATTGCAAGAATGTATCCTCTTCCTTCCTCAATTATCGGCAATCCGTTTTTGTACAGTTTAACATCTTTTTTTTGATACGGAAACTCGGTAATATTTTCCGGTATATTGCTGAACTCGATCGCCCTCAAATTCTCAATCGTTTTCGGGATTTTTATTGTTGTCGTACGATTGGATTTGACGCTCGTTATTTCTTGGAAGACGGATGAGTTGAATATCAGCGAGAAATCAAACTTATCGTCCAACTCGATCAAGTTGTTTTCTATGTACAGTTCGTAGTTTTTCATAATTCGTGATTGAATGTTTTCGGTAATATCAATGTGCATTCAAAGTCCTGTAATTGTGATTTGTCCTTGACAAATGTTCCGTCGGCAATATTTACTCCGATCCAAAGCTGTTCGTTGTTTTCGTATCCGCAAAACATATCAACGTAAATCGCTCCCGGCAACGATTTCAAAAACATAAATGTTTCACGATCGACAAGCGGAGCAAAGAGTCTGATTGTTGTTTGACTTTCTTTTTGTATGCGATGCGTTCCGGGATTGTATCCGTCTTCGAAATCCACGGTTCTCAGAAATTCAACGATGTTGTCGGCATTCTTTACCTCATTCGATTCCGATGAAACGGTAAAGAGATAGTAGCACCATTCGCCGAGTTTGTTTATCCAACGCAGATAAACGCCTTCGGTACAATCGCTCACGTTGAGCGTGATTCGTATGTTTTTTTCTTCGTCGATTCTCATCATAATATTTTAATTGTTAGTTTAATAAAACATGTTCTTTTACTTGAGTCCGAGCATTATACGTATTAAAGTCATTGGCTCTCGTTACATTTGCCGAATCGGGAACATCCCAGTCTCCGAAGATGAACGCGGCCCCGTCACATACGGTTTCGTTGTCCCTCGGATCTGTTCCGCTCGTCTGTGTCACATTCGGAAATCTGCTCAAGAATTGAGCAATACTCACTGAAGGCATTATGAACGTCCATCCGTATTGATTCGGCGAGGTTATCTGATTATCCCATGTCTGACTTTCGTTTATCGCCCACAGCCCCTGAAATCCGCTTCCGACGCTTCGTTTATAAGGTGAACCTCCTCCCCAATAACCGAATGCGCCGATCATTGATGTCATATTCGGATAGGACGATTCGGGGAACAGGCTTTTCGGGTGAGTATCAATTCTTGAACCCCACCAATAATCCGGCAGATATTCACCCCATGAAAAACGCGGACTTCCAAGCCCGAAATTCCAAAAGCATCCGTCCATGGTCTTTATCCTTTGACCGTTTCCGAGATATTGAAAGAAGTTTGATGCGAGTATTGCCCTTGTTGCTTTATTGAACATCCAATCGAGTATAATGTCGTTTGCTTCATTGTTCAAAAATAAATCCGGTTCGAGTAATAACGGATAATCATAGTTATTCGGCCCCGCATTGCCGTAAAAATCATTAATGGCGTTAAAGCACCCGGTATAGTTTTTTATGTTCTTTTGATTTTGGAAAATATCCATTTCCAAGAATCTTTCCATTGCCAACAGTTCGGATGCGTTATTCGGCTTTCCGTATTTGGCCGTCCAATTTGCTCCGACATTTTTCATTTGCCTGCATGTTTCAAATACGGACACCAAGGTATTATCGGCGGCAAAAGCAAACATTGACTTTTCGATTTTTTCGAATCCGCTGCCAAAATAAGCACGGGTACAATCAGTAACCTGTGCTTTAGACGCGGGTGATATATGCTGATACGTATTTAAAGGAAAACGCATATTGTCATTAACCGTAAATGCTCCGTTTAAACCGCTTCCGTATGACCCGAAGTTCTCAAATATGAAATTGAAGTTGATCATATTCGGCGTTTCGAGACCGACAAATTCGGGCGCAAAGCTTGCTTTCCTACAACCCGCGAACATTTTGTATCCGCTTGTAAGCGAATCGGATTTAATGCGCCTGATTGTACGTATGTAATCGTTCGGAACAAATGTAGCTCCCCAGTCATCAACATTTCCCGGCGGAACGGTACTGAAACGAAACGCATTTACACCCTGCCTGACTTTGATTGTCACCGTATGTGTACCCGCGATCGGAAATATGTGTCCGAAGTCAGCGCCGACATTAACGGTAACCGAATTGCCTGCCTGATCTGTTGTATTAACAGGCGTTGACTGAAGAACGGTTTTTACTTCAACGTCCGTACCGTCTCCGTAATCAAACAGCGCTTCGCCCGATTCGATTGCTCCGAGATTCACGATCCTTTCAACATACTCGTCGGAGGAAGTCGTCACGACGTCAAAAATGAATTGCGATAACCAAGCTCCATCTTGATTGATATGCAATGTTGCAAAAACGTCGGGATCGTCCGTCGAGCGAACGATAATGTCAACATTCCTCGCATTTTCAATATCCGATTCCGAAATATTGAAAATAATGTTGCTTCCGGATATTTGAGATGTGATCCACGACGGAACATTTTCGACCGTAAATCCGCTTCCGTTGGTTATCACTCCGATCGTTTTTGTTGCTTGGTTGTAATCGACGGAAACATTATACTCGGTTAATTCAAGCGTGATATTTTTTGTGTCTATATAGAATACCGCCTTCTCGTTCGCGTTGACATCGGGTATTAAATTGTGCTTCCCGATAGCAATATTCCGCCAATTAAAAGGCGGTCCTCCGTCAATTTCACAGACAAAATTTCGCGCATTTTGAAGAAAGAGAGGGAAAGTAAACGGCAGGTTTTTGAACCATGTCAACGTTTTTGAACGGTTATACATTTCGCCGATTTGGAGTGCTCCGAAAATAACATCTATATCCGCAAAATACTCGTAAGCATCATAACTGATCGACGTAAAGAATTTTCTCTTCAATACGGTATCATTTTCAAGCACTTTACGGAAGTCGTTTCTATCGAACATTGATAATGCCAGTTGTTGAACATTAAATTCAACTTTACCGTCAACAACAGGTTTTATAAGCGAAATACCGTTGATGCCGTTATAATAAGTTAAAGATACAATTTCGCTTACGCTGTTTATCTCATTACATGTGATAATAATCGGATTAAATGCGAATGCTAATTCAGGATATTCTATATTCATTTTGCTGCATTTATGTTAATTGTTTGTATTTCGGTTGCAAATAAACCGGCTAATTTTTGCCGGATGTTCTTTAATGTTACCGGTATTTCGTTTGAATAAACGTCCGCTCGTCCGCCGTCGCGGTACAGTTTTGTTCCGTCCGTTTTTATTTTATGAGCGATTACTCCGGCAATCGACATATCTCCGCGTTGTTGCGGAGTGTATTTGGGTTGCCAACGCTGCGACGGGTTGCGAGCGTAAGGAATCGGGGTCGCCTTTATTCCTTTGTCTTTCATCCATTGTAATATGATTCCTTGGAATCCTTGCGGTACTTTGCCGGGTTTTCGGCCTGTTTCGAGTGTTCCGAACGGGGAATGACCAAGCAATTTAACGCTGTCATCCGTTTCAATGATTTCAAGGCTTTTAATCGTTTCACCGGACGCATTTTGCTTGGTTGAAACAATATTGTCGGCTATACGCTTTTTTAATGCTTCAACCTCTTCAAGTATAATATGCCTTGCCTGTTCGTTCATATACAGGCGATGATTTCTTTTAATCGGATGTTCACGGAAATACCGGCGAGGTTTACGTCCAATTTGTCAACCACGTCAATGCCGCCGACCTGTTCGGGGTTGAATCCGAGGGCGACGAGTTTGCTTCGGAATCGAAACCACAACTCCATCATGTTGTCCGCGATCGGTGCGGCCTCTTTCGGTGTGCCGAAGTCAAGCGGACACTTATCGACGAAAAACAATAACAGGTTTCTGTATATCCGATAATGCGTTTTATAGTTTTCATCTTCATTCCAGACTTCGGGGAATTGCCTCAAAAGCGCGGGGTAGGAAGGGGCGTTGTCGGCCCGGACGTTTATTCTTGCAATATCGTCGAAGATGTAGGTGAGTCCCATCTCCGAAGTAATTTTTTCAAATGCTTCGTTAATTTTCATCTTATTTCTTTTTTGAGTAAATCTCACGTAATTTTTTTTCGAACAGGGCCTGCCTGTTGTCCATTTCGAGACATTTGTAGATACGAATCCAAGGGATTGATTCGACTTCGGAATGATCGGTTATTCCCATTCTGCGAGCGTACCAATCAATGGTACCGAATACCCCGTTATCGATATTGTTAATCCCCGCTTGTACTTCTTCGGCGCTCGGACGGTATTTTATTTCGGCGAAGAGTTTACCGATCCGCGTCAGTTCTTTTTGTACGAATAACATGAAGCGGATAACATCAAATGCTTTGCATGTCAATATTTTTTCTATGTCAATACCGGAGATGACATGAAGCGGAACGAGCAACATATCTTTAACCGTTTTGATTGATTGGATTTTAATCAGCTGCCCGAACGTTAAATCGTTGAGATTTTCCGGTATCGGTTTATTGAGAATATACGGAGGTAACTCTGTTAATTCCAATTTCGAGAAAAGGTCTTCGATTTGTTTTTCATCCGACTTGAACAGGTCGGTGTAAAAAATAAAATCTTCCAACGTTGTGTTTTTATCGATTTTCATATTCGCGTTGTTCTGACTTTCGGTTTCTTATACACAGGCTGTTCTTGAAGCTTATTCAAAGCAACGTATCTTATTGCATCAAGGGCGTGATTAAATTCATCAACCGGTTGATTTATCGTCTTCCCGCTCCTGTCTTCTTTCCACTTATACGCCAAAAGTTCTTTTCTGATATTTTTACTTCTTCGGGTAATATTCATTTTATACCGTTTCAGAATATCAATACCGTTTTTGACACTGTCCTGCCCTTTTTGAGCCGGTTCGATTCTGAATCCCATATTTGATATTTCCGCAATGCTTTTGGGTTCGGCAGAGTCGGCGACAATTGTAAGACTTGAATTAATGCCGTTTTCTTTTAATATTTTACCTATTGCGATGTTTGTTAAGTCTGTCCGGTATTCTATCTCATCAATCCATAGTTCGCCTCCCGAAAGCCTTAAATCAATTATTGCCGTAGGATCATTTGTAAATCCGAAATCAATGCCGATCCATCTGAGTTTGAAATTATCCGGCAAGTCATCAACCAATTGCCAATCGGTATAAATAAGACCTTCTATTTTACCGGTTAAACCGCGCGCATACACTCTGAATAATTCGGGATCGGATATTGATTCGATACGGTTATGTTCGGATTCGGAAAGAAAAGGATTGTTCCGGTGGTCGGAAATAATCAATTTTATATCCGACTTATTAATCAGTTCTTCATGTACCCAAAACCGGTAGGTCGGGTTATAGTCAATGAATATCTTTTTTCGTGTTCTTGTTGCCAATTGCCAATAAATCGGATAGGGGATTCCGTTTGCTTCGTTTACGAACAGATAGTCCCGTTTCCCGGATCTGGCATCCTGTTCATCCGAATAGCTTTTAAACTCAATGAGGGAGCCGGTGCGACAAGTGAATACCCTGTCTGTTTCGTTCGGTTTTGAAAACCATTTTTGATAGTCGTCCGAATTGCCGTAAATGGTTTTCGCATCCCGGTAGGCTCCCGCTTTCAGGTTTGGTATATCCTGCCCGACAACAGTGATTACCTGTCCGTGTTCTTTCATTGCAATGCAGAAAAGAGTGTCTAATGTCGCGTATGTTTTCCCGCTCGATGTTCCGCCTTGATTTATTATTATCCGCTCCGGAGAATTAAATATCTCAAAAAACAACGGGGGCTTTTTAAGGTTTATGACTTCATTTGATATCATCTTCGTTGTCGGCAAAGGTTAATTTTATTGTTTTGTTTTCCATCGGAGAGAGAAGAAAGTTTGCGTTTATCTCTCCGGTTACATCAACCTTTTCCGTAAGACCCAGTTTCCTTGCGATGATATTGTGGTTATAGGCACCGACAACAGCTCCTTCCAATTGGTTTGCCTCAATTATCTCGCGCACATGCGTAGTGACCGGAAAAAAATCTTCACGTGCGTTATATTCATCAAATGACCGTCTGTTTATTCCGATATGGACACACAGTCCTTCAATGGTGTACGGGCGCTGTGTCGGAATATCGATAAGCTTTCCAACTTCAACACCGGATCGAATTACGTCTTTTTTAATCCACGGGTTTTTATCGCACCATTCAAAATACGGATAGCATTTTTCGAGAAGTTCTTCGGGCGATGAGAATATAAGTTCCCGTCCGTTCTTTTGACGGTTCATGTAGTATTTATTTCCCTTCGGAGCCGACATAATACTTTATGATTAATAGTCGCAAAGGTAATAAATTAATTTTCAAAAAGCAAATTTAAAATATTGCAATTCAAATTGTTATTCAAAATTTGATTGCATTTTTGATTGTATTTTTGTATGCTTAATTGATTTGATTTTTTCACAGTCGGGTTTCGGTTAAGCGCAAAATATAATAAACAATGTAAAATAACAGGGTTTTTTATTTTTTATCCGAATTCGGGAATGTCGGAATCATCCAGAATTTTCTTATAAGCTCTGTCATGGCTGAACAGAATTTTTGCATCCTTTTCCCCCATCCGGTGTTTTGCTATTATTAATATTCCGCGATTCCTCCAGCTTATGCCGTTTTCGTTGGCTTCCGAGTCGTAATAAGAGGGCCGATGAATGAATATCACTATATCCGCGTCCTGTTCGATGTTTCCCGATTCGCGCAAGTCTTGCAGTTGCGGTAATTTAATAACCGTTCCGCGTTCGGGGCGGTTTAACTGCGCGAGAGTAATAACGGGAATATTCAATTCTTTTGCGAGGTTTTTCAATTCACCCGTGATATATCCTATTTCCTGATCGCGCGTGCCGAATTTCATTCCGGTACGGATCAGTTGCAGGTAGTCGATAATCATCAGTTTTAATTTTCCTTCCCGGTGTTTTTTTCTCGCAAGCGATTTAATTGTATTCAGATTCCTTACGTTGTAATCATCGGCGATATAAAGCTTCATTTTGACGAGCTGACCGGCTTTCGTGTCGATGACATTCCATTCTTCGATCGTTAATTGCCCGGATAAAATATGATCGGCGTTTATTCTTTCATCTTCGAGCAAGTACCTGATAATCAGTTGAATTTTTGTCATTTCAATGGAAATGAATAAGCAGTCTTTTCCGTCATAACCGGCGGCAGACGCGTGGAGCAGGGCGAACTGGGTCTTTCCCATACCGGGCCGGCCGGCGATAATTATAAGATCGGGAGCGCGCCATCCGCCGTGTAATTTACGGTTGAGTTCTTTTAACCCGGTGCGCACATACGGAAGATATCCGTAATCTCTCTCTTTCTGAATCCTTGCCGCATAATCCAGTGTTTCGATTATTGCTTTATTCATACCGACCGCATCGGAACTTACGGATTTGGTTGATATTTCGGTGAATGAACTTTCCGCAAATTCAAGAACGTCCGATATATCCGAGGTCTCATCAAAGGCCATCGATTGTATATCGGCTCCCAATGTTATCAATCTTCTCGCGATGTACTTCTGTGCGACAATTCGGGCATGGTATTCCAGATGAGCGCATGAAACCACTTTTTGTGTCAATTGCGAGATGTGTATTACGCCTCCGGCCGCTTCAAGATTTCCGTCTTTTCGAAGCCGTTCGACAACGGTAAGCGCATCGATCGGCTTTTTGTCCGTTTCCAAATTTCGAATTGCCGTAAAAATCAATTCATGGGATTTATCATAGAAACACTCCGGAGTAAGTATATCGCTGATCATGGAATAAGCATCTTTTTCAAGCATCAGCGCGCTCAAAACGGCTTCTTCGAGTTCTCTCGCCTGCGGAAGAAGCCTTCCCTGTTCAAATGTAAGTGATTGTGACGTTTGATTGTTTTTTTTGTGTGTATCTTTCATAAACTATGTCCGCTATTGTTATTTTTGTTTTCCTGACGGTTAGAACCGCTTCTTCGACCATTTCGGCCACTTCTTTTTCCGTGAAGCCGATACGGAGTATTTCTTTTGCCAGGACTTCAAACAACGCTTCCGGCGTTTCGTAAAACACGGTTGTTAATTCGGCCACCTTTTCGGCAACATATTCAATCGGTGCCGGTATTTTTTTATTTTCCTGTTCCATCTTTTAAATTATTTAATAATTTGTTTTTGATATTTGATTGTTTATCTTCTATTGATTTGGAAAGATTTTTAGTTATAATTTCATCATTCCAACATTCCCGATTCAAATATGTCTCAAAATTTTTGCGATACTGTTTATCGGGTGTTGATTGAACATAAAGCGGTATGTGTTTTAATGCGGCTTCTCTGCAATGATTTTTCAGAGTTTCCCATTTTTTCATACTCGTTTTTTTGTTCCCTTTTCTTTCGTATAATTCCCAGACTTTTTCAAAAGAAAGTTCATCATCCGATCTTTCCCCTTTTTCTTTTTCCCCCATACCCCCTTTATCTTTATCCTCTATCTTAATACTATTACTATTACTATTACCTGTGCCCCTTTTAAGCCCCTTTGAAGGGGCATTGAAGGGGCTTTTAAAGTAATCTTCAATTAATTGAAAATTAAATAGTTGTAGTTTTTCATTAAGAAGTTTGATGATACCTTTATGAGCGGGATTGTTTTCATTCAAAGGAAAATTCTTTTGATGTTTGATAAAGTTTCGTAAAAACAAATACTTTCCGTCAACGGAATAAATTATACGACTGTACAGCCCCTTCAAAGCCCCTTTAACATCCGCATCACTCATGCCTATATCCTGCGCCATTCTCTTGCAATTTATTTCATAGAATCCCGCTATATCACATAAGTCACACAAGTACAAAAAGACTGCCTTTTGACGCAAATCAAGCTCGTAAAACCAAGAATCATTCCACTTGTCGGTATTTGTAAAACGATATGCCATTTCTATAATAACTTTTTAATCATTACCGCTTATTTATTCGTTAAAAGAACTTATAAATACATCGTAGTAGTCAATATAGGCGCTCGATAACAAGGCTTGAATATTATTTAAATCAACTAAAATCCCAATAAGTTTCCCTTTATCCAAATCCTTGCAATTATCCGGATTTGCTAAGTAGTAAGAAGCGTTAAAGAATAACTCTGAAAGCCTGTCAATATCAAACTCATCAAAGAAACTATAAACCGATTTGATAAGATTTTTCTTATTTTCCTCTACGGCCCGATCACTCCAAAAGGCTTTAAAAAATCTTTCAAGTTTATCCTGTGAAATTTGTTTGGCGCCGTTATTTACTGTTATGTAATTTGCTTTTGTTTCCATGACTTAAATTTTAATGTCACAAGGATCGTCTGAATATATTTTATATAAAGCTTCTTTTGTTCGGCACCATAAATCATCAGCGGATATAATGCAGCCGAAAGCGGTTTTTTTAATGATATTAACACTTTCGCAGCCGGACGCCTCTTGAGCATAGCGCGTTTCATTTTTTTTACTGCTATCCTTTGTCGGAGTAGAATTTTTTTGTACCTTTGTACTTAAATTTACGTTCATTTTTTAATAATTTTGAATGTTAATATTGAGAGGCTCTCGACCGGTCAAAGTTTCCGAGCCTCTTTTGTTTTTAATCTCTCGTTTCATATTGATATTAAAATATACAAGCATATACGTAATTATCAACCGTATCGAATGTTTTAACCCCTTTAATTCTCATTGGTCGTTCGGATAACCTTATCGATAAGCGATATTCGGCTTCCGTTGTTTTGTGTTGAAATACGTATGTCATAATTATTAATTAATAATTTCTTTCTTTAAGCTCCTTTTTCAGTTCTTTAAAATCAAGGGTCAAAACATAGCTTAACCGGAATTTGTATTTGCCGTTTTCGACCGCCCGGAGTTCGGGTATAATCAACCCGTCTTTGATGTAGTTTCTTACCGTTTGCCCGGATACCTGATGAATAGCGGAAACTTCATCAACGCCGATGAAAACATTGTCATAGCGTTTTAATAATTCATCCCGCATAGTATTCATGTTCTTTTGCGCTAATTCCCGGTCGACAAATTCTCGCAAATCGTCAGGCGTCATTTGGTAAACTACCGTCCTTTCCATTACGAAATTCTTGTTACGATTAAGGTATTGCCTTCTATCTCGGTTTCGTATCTCATCCCTAAATCTTTTCTTAATCGATTCAAGGACATACGAGTCCGATTAATTGTTTGGATATCTAACATTTCAAAAGTACCGGTTTGTCCGACATTAAATTCAAGACATTTGCCCCTTACGGAAAACATATTTATTTTCCTGCGATTTTCTTTTCTCTCTTTTTCTATCGTATCCATATTTTTCATATTTAATTGTTTAATCTTCAATTGATGTCCGTTTCTCTCTTTTTTTGAAATACATCTCTCTTTTTTTGTTTAGATTTGTTTTCATTTTAATTAAACTTTTTATTAAATTTGTAGTCAAAATCACGATGCAAAGATACAATATAATTCTGAATTACAAATGTATTTTACAGAATAATTCTGAATTTTTAGTTAATCTTTGTTAAAAAAATATGTATTGCTTGAAATATTGCTTGATCTGTAAAAGCGGATAAACGGATGAGTATAGTGCGGTATTGATTATTAATGTAATAAATATCGCTATTGTTTTTATTTTTCGTTTTCCATAAATGCTATTTGTTTATCCGGTCTTGAATCTTTTAATACACCTGTGTTTGCATTATTTGATTCCATTGAAGACTTCTAAGCACAGACATATATCAGTCGCTATTTTTTCAGCGTCCGATTTTACTTTCATGGCGCGGACTATCGTAGCCGATATGATCCAAGCGGGGAAATATTAGTTTTTCCGTTTATATTTTGAAATGTATAAAACATAATAAATGAAATTTTTAATTAATAACAGTGCAATGATACAGAAAAATTCTGAATTGCGATATAAATAGAAACAATGAAAAAAGAACAAGTAATTAAAATTTTTAATGAATTGCTAATTGAATTAGGTTTAAATGTAAACCAATTAGCAGAGTGTCTTGAAATGAAGAGAGCACAAGGATTATATGACATATTAAATCCTAAAGTAAACGTTGGAATCAGCAAAAATATGGCTGAAAAGATTTGCAGAAGATTCAGATATATAAACATATCATATCTGTTAACCGGTTTTGGAGTAATTTTAAACAAAGACTATATAAGGAAACTATATGATGATTGTATAAATATAAGGAAAGAAGTAATGGAAATAGAGCCAAAGCCAAAAAGCTTAAATGAGATTACCTTTCATGATGCTATAGGTTTTAATAGAAATGTATTTGTTGAAAATGAAGATATATTTGATAAATATGTTTGGATTTGTAATGAGCTGTTTCTTGCATTGAAAATTGAAAAAATGTACAAAAGTAACGCCACTGCTGATTTCATGAATATTTACAGAGAACTTGAAAATATACCAAATGACGATAAGTTTGGTTGGATTTTTACAGACGATGATAATACAAAAAAATCCGGCGTTCAATTTTATGACTTGGAAAGTGTGCCGATGGACAGAAAATTAATACCGTTATATGACGATATTGCATCTGTCGGCGGTAAACTTCAAAAAGGTTATTCCGCAAATATGGAATCAAACAGCTCACCGGCGGAATGGATAGATCCCGGAGATTGGTTCAAGAGTGCTACGGCTGCCATAAGAAATTATGGGGATAGTATGGTGGAATACCCGTCGGGTTGCATATTGGCGCTAAGAGAAGTACAAGACTTGCGTTTAATTGTCCCCGGAAAAGATTATGTTATTGAAACAAGCGAATACAGGGTTACAAAAAAAGCGCAATTAAGCAGCAATCCCGAATATATTCGGGCATACAGCACCAATGAAGAAACTTATCGGGATGGAACGTTGATTCACCAACCTTTTGACATTCCACGAAACCTGATAGTTCGAATTTTTGAAGTACTCGGATATGTGGTTAAAAAAGGAGGAGGTACGATAGTTTTCAGTAATCAAAAATAAATTAAGGCGATATGAAAAAGAAAATCTTATTTTTGGGAACAATAATCATTCTTGCTTTAAATTTTTCATGCTCGAAGGATGATGAAAATACATATAGAGAATCTATTATAGGATGTTGGAGTATGTATGCCGACCGCCCCTCCTACGCTGGTTATATTTGTGAATTTAATAAAAATTCGGAAGTGATAATATATTCGAATGCTTATGGCTATAATGGAGACAAAAAATATCAAATTGAATTAAAGGCTCCTTATCGTTTAATTTCAGATTCAATAATTACGATACATAATGACAATAAAACATCTTATAAAATTATTAACGAAAAATTACAAATCGGAAGAATTATTATTGAGACTCCGAATGTAAGTTATGGTGATGTTTTCAAATCGTTTCTATCTTCGTATTATTCAACTATACGTGCATTGGGAACGCAGGGCGTTTTTGGAGATAATGTAAATGAATTTGCCCGTTGGGAGAAACCTAAAAATATTATTTCATACGAAGAAATACTACCGGTTCAAGTTGTATATAATGAATTTCAGTTGCCATCTTTAGGATATACATATCACACTTCATCTTCTTTTCATTATGAACGATTTGGTGTATCGGATGGATTTAGTGGAATTTTATTGGTAGTAAATGAAATGGGTAAAACTCCTTTTGCATATGAACTATGCTGTCCGGTAGAAAAAGAAAGAATGGTACGCGTGGCTCCTGTTGATCCGAATAATTCCGGAAAGGCAACAACGGCAAAGTGTATAAAATGCGGAGCTACATTTAACATTGCAGATGGTACGGGTTCTCCAATATCCGGTACAACACATTCTTTGAAATTATACAAGGTGACAAAGAATGGGTCGAATTACATTATTACAAATCAAAATTAGTGGATATGGATTCTAATATGATTTATTTGAGTGAGGAATACAAAGAATTTTTAATTGATACTTTATCAAACCTTCATAACCCTCATTTTTATGACGAAATAGATACTAAGAAAGCAATGCATTATATATATGTTGGATTTAAAAATACAGAACACACTATTACGTATGATATATTTGAAAAAGAAGCAATAAATATTTTTAATTCACAGGTATGCCCGAAGCATTTTGATAATACGGCATTGGAGGTATCCCTCTATTTATGCGGAATTATTGGAGTAACCTATAAACATCCTCATATGATACTCATAAAAACAAGAGAACAATTACAAAATATTTTAGATGTTATCAAAGCAAATGATGAAAATAATTGCTTAACCTATATTGATATATTTAAACAAGAACACAGCAATGAAATTTTAAGAAGAAAAAAAATCAACGAAAAACAAAGAGAGGACGATAGGATAAAGCGTGAATACAAGAAGAAGCTTTTAGAAGAAGAACTCCTAAAAAACATTAAAAGACAAGCCATTAAAGAACTCATCGAAGAAGGATTGATTTTCAATGAAATAAAAAGCGATGAATCCAAACGCGAACCTATTCCACAAGACGTCTCCGACAGGGTATGGAATCGTGACGGCGGGAAATGTGTAAAATGCGGAAGTCAAGAAAATTTGGAATTTGACCACATTATTCCTTTTTCCAAAGGCGGAGCTACTACTTACAGAAATCTACAGCTTCTTTGCCAAAATTGTAATCGCTCGAAATCGGATAACATCGGGTAATTAAAAATAATTATGAAAAACCCTGCAAATCTCACTGCAAACAAAACAAAAACCGCTTGCAAATCTGTTGAAATACAAGCGGTTATGGATGGTTTGCGTACTCGGAGCGGGAGCAATATATTTTATAGCAAACTGAATATTTATTTTGCAAAATACATTATTTCAGGCCTTTTATTTAGGTTTATATTTTTAGAAATCGTAAATTTGCAAAATAAATTTCGATTATATTATATAAAAATACTGCAAAATTTACTGCAAAATGAATATTACTTTTGTTCCTTTCGATAAGAAAAAAGAAAAAACTTCTTTGAGGGCGTTCGTTTATCACAGAGGGCAGGAATATCGCATATCCCTCGGCGAATCCGTACCGGTAAAATACTGGAACGAAAATAAAAACCGTTGTAAACTGGTAAGGGAATATCCGGAAGGTCCTTTTATCAATAAAAACCTTGATGATATAGAAAAAATAATTACCGACATTATAAACTTTTACGGATTAGTTACACCTACGGAGATTCAAGTAAGGGATGATTACAAAAATTATCGCAAAAATATGAATGTTAAGGTAGGCGGAGTTATCGAGAATGAGGAAATCCAATACCTTGTAAATTTTGCTTCCAAATTCAAAAACGAATCCGACAGATCGGGATCAACAAAAGACCATTACGGAACAACAATTAACAAACTGATTGAGTACCAAAACAAATTCAATGTAAAATTAAGATTCTATGATATTGACATGAGTTTTTACAATAAATTCAAGAAATGGATGATTGAACAAAATTACAGCAAAAATTATATCGGAGCTTTGATTAAGGATATAAAAACATTTATGAATCAGTCATCCGACGCCGGGTTGCATTCATTTGACGGACATAAACATAAAGAATTTAAGTCCGATAAAGAGGATACGGACGCAATTTATTTGAATACGGAAGAAATTGAAAAAATATACAATATTGAATTTACCGAAGAACTTTTATTGAACAATGGTTTTGCAAAGAAAAAAAATAATCTGAAACGTGCTATTGCATCTCTCAACGAAGAAAGGGATCGGTTTCTTATCGGCTGCTATACGGCGCTCAGGCATTCCGACTATTCCCGAATAGATATTCTTAACTTCAATGAAGATTTGGTGTCTGTATGGACCGTTAAAAGGGATAAAAAGGTATATATCCCGATACATTACAGGTTGCGGGAAATAATGCGGCGAAGAAATAATGTGTTACCGGCAAATATTTCGGAGCAAAAACATAACGAGCATATTAAAATTATAGGTCGACTGGCGGGTATTGACAGCGAAACACTACTGACCAAAACACGCGGAGGGTCAAGAGAGAATATAATAAGGAAAAAATATGAATTTATAACATCTCATACCTGCAGGAGATCGGGCGCAAGTAATATGTATCTTGCGGGTATTGATATTAAGTTTATTCAGGATATTTTAGGACATTCAAAGGTAGAACAGACACTTAAATATATCAAGGTATCCGCTGAAGATAACGCTAAGAGGTTACAGAGCCATCCGTATTTTACAGGGGAAAAATAAAAACCCCGATACCGATAATTGATACCGGGGCAGCTGTCAAGCTAATCGTAACTTAAGCGATCTTAAGTGACGTTTCGTGAGCCATACGGCTGATTTCTTCTAAAGCCGAAGACAATCTCTTTCTTTCTTCCGGCGTGAATTGTGCCGGCCTTCCGTTTACATTATATCCTTTGATGCGTTGATACAGCCATTCCTTTGATTTTCCGAAATAATCTTTGGCTATTTTTGAAAGGCTTATATATTTCGATATTTCTTCGATTTCCAAAGCAATATCTATTTTGCGCAAAACTGATTTTGTTTCTTCTAATTTATTACCCCATAATTTTGAAAATTCATTTTTAACTGATTCTTTTTCAGATTCAGACAGAGAAGAAAATTCTTCTTTGATCTTCTCTTCAATTTTTTGTTTCTCCGCTTCGTTTGATGCGTTGTGAATATCCCGCATCAGTTTACTTATATCCATATCTGAAAGTTTTTCAGCCCCCGATTAAGGGGGTTTGTTAATTACTCTTCTTTTAATTTCTCTTGTCTGTTCAGGATGTCATCCAAAAATTGATTGGTGACCCTTTCTTTTTCCTTTTCCGAGACCCCCAAAAAAGGAGCGACTCTCAAATAATCCGCTAAATCCTTCTTTCGTTTCTCGATCTCTCTTTCGAGTTCTCGTTTTTCTTCTTTCGTCATAATTTTAAAGATCTTTAAATTACTGTTTAATTAACTTGACGATACAAAGATAATACGCTTTTGCGTATTACGCAAGTGTTTTCGATATTTTTTTTACTCAAACTTATATATTTAATATTATTTAACAAATGATGTAATGATGTTGCGGTAACATATTGTTTGTAAGTTGTACGTCTGTAACGGAATATCTGACAATAAATGCCCTATCTTCACAGACCGGGCGTTGCGTTACTAACCTTAACCATTATAACCAAACTAACCTGAAACTTTAGCCTATGAAAAGAAAATTACCTTTTAAAAATTGAAATTGCGAGGAAAACTTTCCTCACCATTTTATTCCCGTCCGGCATTTCTACAACCTAGATAATCTTTCCTTCAAACATTCAAGATAGGTGTACATAGCGCCTGCTTGAATGATTAAAAGCGATTTTTGAACGGGGTCGATTTCATCGACCTTTTCACTTTAATTGAAGTCGTTTAACTTGTTCAGTTTTTCTTCGAGTTCTGCACGTTCGGTTTCTAACCGTTGTTTAAAATCACTCATATATATTATATTTCGGGTTTTACAAAGCCCTCCCAAGGCTATTTTTTAACAAACTTGTATACAATCATCAAAATTTTTTGAAAAAACCCTGATTTTTTAGCTATAAAAAGTACCCCAATTCCGATTAATATCACACCCGTGACAATCAAATACCCCTTAAATTTAGCAAAAAACGGCTCTGTTTTTACAACCATCTTTTCCTCTTTCTTTGTTTCGCTGTTATTTGCTTTCTCCGTATCGATTGTTGTTTTGCCGGCTTCTTCGGTGATTCCCGATTGCGTCTCGTTCGTTTTCGTTATCGAACCCAAAACGCTTTTGACGATGCCGTATTCGCTGAACGGTTCGCCCCTTTCCTTCATCAATTGTAAGACAGCGGCATAGTCTTCCACCTCGCTCGGATTAAAGAAATCAACTTTGAATGTATTGCTTTCAACGCTCGATACCTTGGTTGTATCAATGCTTTTTGTTGTTTCGATGACTGCGTGTTCCGTTGTACGCTCGTTTACCGATTGCGTCTCTTTTATCTCGCTTTGAATCTTTTTCGATGTGCCGCATCCGGAAACAATCGCGATGCAAATGAATACGATTATGAATAACCGTTTCTTTTTCATGCCGTAAAATACAAATCGGCTTCTTCCCTTCTTCTTTTCGTCAATCCGGGCAGTTCAACCAAATTTCCGGACCCGTTTCGAGCCTTGTTCCACTTGGCAAACTCGTCGGCTATCGACTTGTCGTTCGGATTCGCTTTCGCTTTCTTCAGCAGCGTTGACGATTGAAAGTTCCCCGAACCGACGTTGAAAACAAACGAAACAAGCGCATCGAATTGATTTTGATTCGGGTTCGGAAGATTTTTGTTAACCGTATTTTCCGCGTCTCTCACGTCCTCCCTCAATAACTCGAGCGCTTCCGTAACGGTAATCACATCGCCCTGTTTAACGCCCTTTGTGTGCCCGAATCCGATCGTCCACACGCCTGCCGGGCACTTGTAGGCGTTCAACCTCAGACCTTCATGAGAGGAGATTAATTCTATTCCGCGATCACTTGTTTTCATCTCGATAAATTTTTAATAAAATCGTTTATTATTTCCTCGTATGCAATCGTGAGATTAGTGAATAATTTAGTATGACTGTAATTATCCATATAAATACTGTTGAGAACCGTTTCCGCTATCTTATCAACCCAACTGCTGTTGGTATACAGGAACAACTTCTTTCCCTTATACGAGAAGGAATCGTACTTCTGCTCGTGACTGTCATACATATTTTTAACAAGGTTGGACACTTTCTTTTCTATGCTTTCCCTGTTCTTTTCGAGATTATTTTCCTCGTATATCTTTTTAGCTTCATGATACATCTTATATTTAGAGTTCTCGATTATCGCGGTGATAAACAGCTTTATCTGTGTAAGCGTTTCATCATTTATCCCGTCATTGATTGATTTCATCATGAGGACCATCTCGCGCTGAAGCGTGACGACTTCTCCGAGTGATTTTTCCTGACCTTTAACGATTCCGTCGATGATCTTGACGAACCACTTGATAAAAAAGACCATCATTATTCCCGTTATGATCAGGTAAAAAGCCGAGACGATGGCCATGAAACCATACTCGCTGATTCCTTTCGCAACCTGAACGACCGGTTCGTGCAATTCCGATTGAAGTAAAGTCATTTCTTCGTTTTTAAGTTAATCAAATCCAAATCACCGGATAAAACAATGTCCTGCACCTCGAAACCGCCTGTGCGGCTCCCGCGGATATAATGCTGACCGTATCACCCGCCTTAACGGGAAGCGGAGCGGATACCAATGTGCCTGCGGCTGCGATGTAAACGGTGAAAACCAATGCCCCGTTGATGTAAAACTGACCTCCGGCGGTCCATGACGATGCTTTGTAAACATCAAAAATGATAAATCCGCTTCCCTGTACCGTATAGGCAACCGGCGAACCGCTGCTTACCGGTACGGATGCTATATTTCCGAGTTCGGTTTCCCGGGAGTAATCGGGGGCAGGCATCTTTAACGGAGGTACGATCGCAACCGTGGGAATGAAGAACAAATACCATTCCTGAAAAACACCCGGGTTGCTGACGGTCAAGTGAATTACGTCCCCTTTTTTTACGGGAAACAAACCGACTTCAACCAAGGCATCCGACAGTTCCGTCATGCCTCTTCCGCAATGAACGGTTATATTATTTACGGTAAGAAAATACTGCCCCGTATATCCGTAATCCACAACAAATTCATACTTAATAAAACCGTCATTCTGAACTGCGTATGTGAACGGGGTGGGATCTTCATCGTAATAGCCGAACCGGACTTGTTGTACGTAATCCGGAGTCATCACCGCATGAATATTATCGGCCACACACGCCTCTATTGCCGATTTCAGGCGCTCCGTTTTAAACTCCCCTGCCGACAGTCCCAAAACCTCCATATCTTCATTCGGCAAAAGCGTATCCGCATCATCCCAAGACTTCTTTTGAATAAATTCCTGACTTTCGTCTATCCAGTAAATTTCGTGCAGATAATATGTGTTTGCCGGTATGCCGATTTGTCCTACTTTGCGAGGAATGTTACTGTAATACGCTATACGAACGGTATTGGAATTATCGGAAGCGTCAATGTACACCCAATTGTTCAAAGCGCCGCTTAACTTGTCTAAACATTCCGTATGAAACAGACCCGTAGACCTGTTCTCGACTGAAGCATAAAATTTTCTTTTAAGTCCCTTTGATGCGTCCGCAGGGTCGTTAAGCATCAGATCAAGCGTAAGCCCCGCCATTCCGTTACCGTCCCCGGCGCCGCTCGTCAATAACGCGCCGCTGTTACTTTTAAATATCATTCTTTTTACCTGCAACCCGTGCGGGTCGGTAAGCTGATTATTAACCGCCACTTTTGCGATTTCGTCCTCGGCGCCTTTGTCAAGCTTACCGTTAAGAAGTCCGGGAAAATCGGTAAAGTACTTTTTGATTTTACCGAACAAAGTAATCAGCGTTTCGCCCGATTCGATATTCGTTCGCGCTAATGCTTCCGTGAAAGTAATATCTGTCGCTTCCGTGTCTGCCCAACCGGACGAAGTTCGCGACTTCGGCTTTGTCGTTCCCGACGGAACATCGTCGGCCTTGCCTGATATATCAGTACTGTATGTCACGTCATAAGTCCACGTTATAACGCCTGCGGTTATGTCGGAAGCAATATATCTTGTCGTAGCGCCGCCGTTCGTTTCGTCCGCACGGACGGTGATAAAGTCGTTTATCGTAATTCCGGGAATTGCGGTTGCCGAAGTCGGTACTTGTGCGAACGCGGCAAAAGAGCCTGCGAAGTTACCGAGATTCTCCATGTTTTCGATGCGCGTTTCAAGAAGGTCTATATCCGAATAAATATCTACGCTTGCTTTCCCGTCCAACTCATCCCGCAGACCCGAAATCGATTCGATCGGATGACAATCATTTTTTTTGCGCCCGGGAATCAGGTTGTGATTTAATTCATTCCATTCTTTGTTCTGTCTGAAAAGAACTGCTAAATCGAGATACCAGATACCCGATCCTCCGAAATACAATTTGCCGTCCTGACCGAGAACCGCGGATCTGAAAGTTCCGTCTGTTTTATTCGTTTGCTTAATCAAGCCGTCGTTGTCGAGATACCAGATACCCGGTCCTCCGAAATACAATTTGTTATCCTGACCGAGAGACGCGGATCTGAAAGTTCCGTCTGTTTTATTTGTCTGAACGACCGTACCGTCATCTTCCAAACGCCAAACGCCTGTGTTTAAACTGCAGAAATACAATTTGTTATCCTGACCGAGAGACGCATAATTAAAAGTTCCGTCTGTTTTATTCGTTTGCTTAATCAAGCCGTCGTTGTCGAGATACCAGATACCCGATCCTCCGAAATACAATTTGCCGTCCTGACCGAGAGACGAGCAGTTGAAAGTTCCGTTTATTTTATTCGTATACTTAATCAAGCCGTCGTTGTCGAGATAATAAATGCCGAAGTTACCAATTCCTCCGAAATACAACTTATTATCCTGACCGAGTTTCGCACACGGAAAGTTGCCTGTCGTCATATTCGTTTGCTTAATCAAGCCGTCGTTGTCGAGATACCAGATACCCGGTCCTCCGAAATACAATTTGTTATCCTGACCGAGAGCCGCGGAATAAAAATAGCCGTCTGTTTTATTCGTTTGCTTAATTAAGCCGTCGTCATCAAGATACCAAACACCTGTGTTGCTGCCGCTTCCGAAATACAGCCTGTCATCCTGACCGAGAACCGCGCAATTAAAGTTGCCTGTCGTCATATTCGTTTGCTTAATCAAGCCGTCGTTGTCGAGATAACAAACGCCTGTGTTACCGTTACTACCGAAATACAGCCTGTTATCCTGACCGAGAGCAGCGCAATAAAAGTTGTCTGTCGTAATATTTGTCTGCCTGATTCTTTCGAATACGGGTTCGTCCACTTTTTCTTCCAACAGCTCATCAACCGCCTGCTTATTATAGTAACCGGATAAGTCCGTTTCTTCCGGAATAATATCCGACAGATTTTTTGTTTTGAATTCTCCGTCTTTCAGTCCGAGCAAAATCATGTCGTCACCTTCTGGAAGTTCGTCGGCATTCCAACTCTTTTTTTGGACGAAGGTTTGGGAAGTATCAAGATAAGCTCTCTCTATTTTTATCAAATACATAGCAAAATATTGATCATCAATATATATGCTTATTGTATTATCAATTTTATTAAATGATACAGTGCCGAAAACAAGCGTACTTTCAGCGCCGCCGTTTGTTAAATCTGCAGTTATTATTTGTGCATCTTCATAATTGAATATTGCTATACTATGCATTTGTAATATTGCCGATTCCGAATGGCTTGATATAACTTCCCATCTGTCACCTGTCTTGGGAGCTGTTGTTATCAAGCTGTTTCCTATTTGATTATTTCCATGACTTAATAAAAATAAACCGTCAAAAAAAACATCGTTTTTTTGAAGTTCGATAACGGGCGATATAAGCTGCCCGTTCATCACTACTCCGGCGAAGTCATCATCCGCTCCTTTGCCTATCTTTTCGTCAAGCAAAGCATCTGTTTGTTGCTTATCGTAGTAGCCTGAAAGATCAATATCATCAAGCTCGTTCAATTTTTCCCGCAGACCGGTGATTGATTCAATCGGATGACAATTTTCTTTGTTGCGTCCGGGAAGTAAATTATGACTCAATTCCTTCCATTCTTTGTTTTGTCTGAAAAGTACCGGGTTATCCAAATACCTGATTCCGGAAGTTCCGGAAAAATACAGCTTTCCGTTCGAAGCAAATCCGGTACGAGTGAATGTTCCTGAGGTTATGTTTGTCGGTTTTATCAGTCCGTCGTCATCCAAATACCAAATACCCGAATAGGATGTAAAATATAATATACCGTCTTGACCGACTTCCATTGAGGAACATGAACCGTTTGTTATATTCGTAGGTTTAAGTTCTCCGTCTTCAAGATACATTATCCCGTTGACTTCGGTACCGATATAAAATTTTCCGTTAAATACTTTCGCAGTGTTAATACCGGATGGATAATGTGCCGCTTGTTTAATACTTCCGTCATCATCCAAATACCAAAGACCTCCTCCGTTTCCGCAAAAATACAGCTTACCGCCGGGTCCGATTGCCGAGTTTAAGAATAATCCGTCCGCCTTAACGGTAACTATCTGACCGTCTTCATTAAGTCTTTTAATACCGAAATAAATATCCGTACCTTGGTAATAATACGAGACTCCGTAAAAATATAATTTCCCGTCCTGTCCCATCATCGCACCATTGCCGTTTCCGCTTCCGACTCCCGCATTGGTTGGTTTTACGAGTCCGTCGTTATCAAGATAATAAATACCGATATTTGCACTTCCGATAAAATGCAGCTTTCCGTTTTGCCCCATAGCGGCAGAAGGAAAACTGCCGGATGTCCGGTTTGTTTGTTTTATCAATCCATCATTGTCCAAGTACCAAACACCGGAATTAGCTCCGAAATAAAGTTTTCCGTTTTGAGCAATTGCACCCGCTCTGAATGTTCCGCTCGTTATGTTTGTCGGTTTTATCAATCCGTCGTTGTCAAGAAAATAAACACCCGTTCCTAAAAAATATGTTTTTCCGTCTTGTCCGATTACAATACGGTAAGCTCCACTTTCTATATTCGTCGGTTTGATTCCTGCGAGAGGCGCTTCTTCCACCGCATCGGTAATGGCCGAAACGGGATGACAATCCGTTGTGTCTCTGTTTAACAAATCATTGTGATTTGTATCCGAATCGAGCTTTTCGGCCAGCAGTTCGTCAATTTCCGTCTTATTGTAGTAACCCGACAAATCGGTTTTTTCGGTCAGCTCCTTGACATCGTCACCCGTCCACCAAAAGTCGGGATCGTCGGGGTTGATTATGTAAATGTCTTCTCCGATTTTCAAGTCGGAAATTTCGATTCCGTCGGGCCTTGTATATGTACCCGCGAGCCACTCCCGCATCTGTTCTTCCGTGTCAAATACGATCGCCGTACGAGTACCGGTAATACCGTCTTCGATGCTCTGCAACCTTGCCTTCAGATCGGTTTGATTGTCCAGATTGCCGGTTATGGTTCCCCAGACCGGATTGCCGGGGTTGGTTCCGCCGGTCCCCCCCGGCGACTTAAAATTTGCGTTAAGTTCGTTGATAGCTTCCACCGCGCCATCCGCGGATGTAAATATTTCACCGTTGACGGTGAGTTTTGATAAATCGGTTACGAATATTACCCTGTTTATGTCAGGCGATTTTATTAATAATGAATTATCCGATTGTTCAACCGCTCTAAACGAGGGAGGAAAAGTAAACACTTCACCGCTTTCGATTATTTTAATCGAAACTTTTCCGTCAATGCTATTGATTTGAATTGTTTCCATATTTATGTTTTTTAGTTTCCTATGATTTTTATTCTTAATCTGTTTTTTGCTTTACCGATTTTGAATTTCGGAATGTTTTTTGAATTTTCCTTCAGGTAATCAATGCAATCGGATCGGTAACCGTCGGCCACCGACAGGGCGTCTTTTTCGGCCGCCAGTTTGATGTTTAAAGACGGTCGGGAGGAATAATCTTCGTCTTTGTTTACGAATCCGAAACGGGTTACGTTGTCGTCGTTGTTTTTTACGAGTTTCGCATATACGTAATATTCCAGCGCCGAGCGCAATCCTTTGAATGTTTTTTTTCCCGTTGTTCCGCACCGGGTTTGTTCGTAAATTCCGCCGTCCAAAAGCGTTTCGTAAGCAACGGGGAATTGCGATTTGTCGGATGCGTCAACGTATTCGAGCAGGTCAATGAACAGTTCATCGCCGATAACGGGCTTTATGTTCAATTGCTCGGCTTCGTCAATGTATATTTCAATCCTGCCGTCGTCCAAATGGGCGCTGACGGGACGGGTATTCTTTTTTATGTTATCGGGGGTTGTTAAGTGTGCCATCGGAAGAAATGAATTTTAGGGGTTGAACGGTGAAATCCATAGACGGATTGGGTATTTCGTACCAATGTTTGAAAATTTTGTCGAATGCGCGTTCTATCATCCGTCGTTCTTTGCTCGTGACGGTCGAATAGTATTCGTAGGCGTCGGTAAGTATTTCGGATGAGAACCCGATGGAGCCGTTGAGAATCCGGT
>JGI24699J35502_11134117_pt1 | contig 33021 bp, 26 predicted proteins | sample TergutMp193P4_FD_35502 | JGI IMG/M metagenome (IMG submission 35502)
GTTATTCTTCTTCCGGACGACGTCTCCATCTTCCGGTTGTCTTGTACTGCGTAATCATGGAATACTTTCAAAGATCGTCTTTCGCTTCCTTTTTCCCAGCCCTCTAACAGGCGGTTTTCTTAAAAGCGGTTGCAAAGATAGAAACTTTTTTTATATGATCCAAAAATGCATCTAAAAAATAAAGAAAAATATTAATAACATGCTGATAAACAGGGAAATATTTTTCTACTTAGCGAGTGGAAACATTAGGTTTAGCATGCAAATGATATTTTTTTACATTCTTTCAGGAACGCAGATTCCCAAAAGTTTGAAACCGGTTTCAATTACTCTTCCTACATTTTGAGACAAGATCAACCGGAGTTTCTTTATTTCTTTATTTTCTTCTCCCAGAATCGAATAATCATGATAAAACTGATTATACTCCTTGACCAAATCGTAGATGTAATTCGCTATTATAGCCGGATTAAAATTATCGGCCGCTTCTTGAATGATTGCCGGAAACTCTATTAATAATTGTATCAAGCTTTGCTCTTTTTCATTCAAGGGAACATTGGCCGCTATTTTTTCATCGGAAATGTCCCACTGAGCGTCTTTGCGTCGCAATACCGATTGAATACGGGCATAAGTATATTGGATAAAAGGGCCTGTGTTTCCATTGAAATCGATCGATTCTTTGGGATTAAATACCATGTTTTTACGCGGATCGACTTTCAGAATAAAATATTTCAAAGCGCCAAGACCTACAATTCGGGAAATTTTTTCGATCTCTTCCTCCGAACAACCCTCTAATTTTCCTAATTCTATAGATGTTTCTCGAGCTGTATCAATCATTTCTGCAATTAAATCGTCAGCGTCGACCACCGTTCCTTCACGCGATTTCATTTTTCCTTCGGGAAGTTCGACCATTCCATACGAAAAATGAACCAAGTCTTTGCCAAATTTAAATCCTAATTTATCCAACAACAAGGATAATACTTGAAAATGATAATTTTGCTCATTACCAACTACATATATCATCTTGTCCATCCGATAGTCGTCGAAACGCTGTTTGGCTGTGCCGATGTCTTGAGTGATATAAACAGAAGTGCCGTCGGAGCGCAACAATATTTTTTCGTCTAATCCATCGGAGCGCAAATCAGCCCACACCGACCCATCTTCTTTTTGATAGAAAATTCCTTTTTCGACTCCTTCCAAAACTTTTTCTTTCCCTTCTATATAAGTATTCGATTCATAATAGATTTTATCAAAATCAACGCCCAATGCCCGGTATGTTTCATCAAAACCGGCATACGCCCATGCATTCATTTTATTCCAAAGCGCTAAAGTTTCGAAATCACCAGCTTCCCATTTCCGCAACATTTCACGGGCTTCAGCCATCAAGGTCGACTTTTCTTCAGCTTCTTTTCGCGTCCAACCAGCGGATTCCAAACAAAGCAATTCTTTTTTGTATTCCTGATCGAATTTCACATAGTAATCGCCGATCAAATGATCGCCCTTTTTTCCCGTTGATTCAGGCGTTTCTCCCCCACCCCAACGTTTCCATGCCAACATGGATTTACAAATATGAATCCCGCGATCGTTCACAATATTGGTTTTCACTACTTTATTTCCGACTGCTTTTAAAATTTCTGAAATGCTGTATCCCAAGAGGTTATTCCGTACATGACCCAAATGAAGCGGTTTATTCGTATTGGGAGACGAATATTCGATCAGGATCAAAGGCGCATTCTTGCCCGTTTCCTTGACTCCATAACTTTTTTCTACATGGATATCATTCAGACTTTCAATCCAATAAGCGGGAGCAATGCTCAAATTTAAAAATCCTTTTACAACATTGTATGCGGCAATGAAAGGTTGATTTTTGATCAGATACTCCCCTATTTCCATCGCTGTTTGTTCGGGATTTTTTCGGGATATTTTCAACAAAGGAAAAACGACCAAAGTCCAATGACCTTGAAATTCTTTTTTTGTTTTTTGCAACCGGCAGAAAGATTCATCTATTTCGACTGCGTACAAATGTTCCAAGTCCTCCCGTATCAATTGCTGGATATTCATCATAATGAAATTATTTTTTGGCTGTAAAGGTAGCAAATAAATTGGCCATTCCAATAACATTTGTTACCTTTGCCGGACTAACAGGAATCCGGTGTCAAAATATATATTGAATCACCCAGTATAATGACATTTTATAAATAAACTCAAATACATAACATTATTCCAATTTTAACAATGCTACCAAAATATCTTGATCTAAACTTGAATTCTTGGCCGGAGGCGATAGATTCTTTGCTTCATTTTCTTTTCCGTTGGGGAATAGATATTGGCGGAAAATTAATTTTGTGTTTCGTTATCTATTTTATAGGCCGCAAACTAATCCACCTTATCAATTCATTAGTTGGGAAAGCAATGACGATTAGAGACTTAGATGCTTCCGTCGCCTCTTTCCTGAAAAGTTTAATAGATATTATCCTCACAGTAGCCCTGCTGATTATCATTGTCAACATTCTGGGCGTTAACAATAGTTCCCTGGTGGCCTTACTGGCTTCGATAGGAGTCGCTATCGGCATGGCTCTGAGCGGAACGCTTCAAAATTTTGCCGGAGGCGTGATGATTTTGCTTTTCCGTCCTTTCAGAGTAGGCGATTATGTGCAAGCACAAGGATACGAAGGTACCGTAAAGGAAATTCAAATATTCAGTACCATGTTTGTGACTCCAGACAATCGCACCATTTTTATCCCCAATGGCGGTTTGAGCGGCAACCTTATTATCAATTACCACAGACAAGCAAACCGACGGATAGAATGGGTCGTGGGCGTGGATTACGGAACCGATTTCGATCGGGTAAAATTGGTTGTGGAGCATATTCTAAAAAACGATCTGCGTATTTTAGACACGCCGGGACCCGAAATTATGTTGAAAACGATGAATCAAAGTTCGGTAGATATCCTCATACAGGCATGGGTCAATCGCAGCTATTACCTAAAAACGCTTTACGACATCAACGAACAAATATACAAGGAATTCACAAAGCAAGGCATTTCAATTCCTTTCCCGCAAATAACGGTACACATGGCCAATGCAGAAAACAAAAACTGATCTGTTCCGATTGGCGTCCGCAAAATACGGAGTCTCTTTTATAATTTGATTGGAATGCCATTATAAAAATCGAGGATTTTTGTTCTGAAAATATAATCGTATTTTGCTTGTATCTGTTCCGATAAGCTTTGTATCCATTTGGTTCGCGCTTCGTTGAATTCGAAGACGGACGATTTGCCTGTTTCATACCGTTCTTGCGCATACTTAAACGATTCGGAAGAAGCTTTCACTGCTTTGGCGGAAGAATGGTACTTTTCTTGCGCTGTGGTTGCATTGAGGTAGGCCGTTTGAATTTCCTTAAAAAGCGCCTTTTTGGTATTATCTAAATCCAATTGCTGATTGTAAATATTCATTTTGGCGCTTCGCACTTGATTTCTGACCGAAAAACGATTGAAAATGGGAATCGCCAAGGTGAAACTGATATATTCTCCGGAATTGTTTTTAATTTGGTCGGAAAAAGAAGCATTTTTTAGCGGAAGATTAGTTAGAGGATCCGCGCCTTTGAGACTGTAGTTGTAATAATAAGCGTTTCCATAACCTAAATTCATGTCCAATGAAGGCAGATATCCCGATTGGGCAATCTTGAGCATTTTTTCCGCACTTGCAACCTTGTATTCTTTTCCTTTAATTGCTGGTTTGACTTGAACTGCACGATTAAAAATGACTTGAGGCGATTGGACGTTACTCATGTATTCTTCTACTATATTTTTTGTTTCAGGGGTATATACATCAAAAGAAGTATAATCGTCCCATTCGAGGCTTTGCGCCAAATCCAGCAAAGCCAACAATAAATCTCCTTTTGCTCCCACCAACGAGACCTCGTCTTTGGCTACTTGCGATTCGATGTCATACAATTGAGATTGAGGAACTTTTCCCAATTCTACCAAAGCTTCTGTCCGCTCAACCTGCGCCTGAGATAAATGCAATTGTTCTTCGTTTACTTTCACTATTTCTTTATTAAAAAGGACTTGCAGAAACAGAGACGCAATATTCAAAGCCAAATCTTCTTTCGCTTTTTCCAGATTTTCGACAGCGGCTTTCCATTCCCATTTATTTTTTTCAATCTCATTGGGAATCCGGAATCCGGTGAAAAGCGGAATCGAACTACTGATCGAAAAATTGGTACTCGATTGAGTAGTATTTTCATACAAACCGCTCTCGGTCGGGGTGCGTCCAAAGTTCCATGTTTGTCCCATATTGGCATTCAAATCCGGCAAACGGCTCATTTGCGAAGTGTTGAGGTCGATAGCCGCACTTTCTTTTTGCAGTTCGATTTGCTTAATGGTTATATTATGATCCATCGCGTAGTTTATGCACTCTTCCAGCGTCCATTGCCGGATTTGAGCTGTAGCCGCTGAAAAAAAATACAGCGATAAAAAAAGTAGCATCAATTTGTTCATCTTGTTTTGCCGTTAATTATTTCGATTCGCGATCCTTCTTCATTCGGGTATCAATTGCATTGCCCCTGATTTTGTTTTCCATGCTTAACCCGTCTTTAATTTCGACGTTCACTCCATCAGACAAACCAATGGTTATCTGTTTCTTATCAAATACTTGCTTGGGTTTTTCTTCCTTCAGCACATATACAAAGGCCGAATCGTTGCTGAATTCGATGGTACTTTCCGGAATGGTCAATACGTCGGCAGCCTTTGCAATCACAATTTCGGCATTTGCACTGTAGCCGGCGCGGATAAACACCGAATCCGGTACCTGCATGGCTGCTTTGATTTCAAACAGTACCGCTCCGCTTTGCTCTGTGCCTTTCGGAGAAATGTATTCCAATACGGCATCGAATTTCCGGTTGATAATGGCGCCGATCGTCAAAGACAAGGGCATTCCTTCCTTCACCTTTCCTACTTCCGTTTCATCAATATTTCCTCTGAAAATCAGATCGTTCATATTGGCGACAGAAGCAATGGTCGTGCCGTCGTTGAAGGTATTGGCTTGGATCACCGAGTTTCCCGCTTTGATAGGAACATCCAGAATCATCCCCGTAATAGTAGAACGAATCTGCGTATTGCTCAATTTAGCATACTTTTTAGTAACTCCTTCTCTCACAATTTCTAAAGCATCTTGTGCATTGCTTTTTTCCTCATTTGCCTTGTTAATATTTGCCTCCGAGGCGTCGAATTCTTCCTTCGAAATTACCCCTTTCTTGTATAATTGAGCTTGACGGGAAAATTCCAATTCAATCTGTTTCAAATTAATTTCAGCCACTCTCAACCGAGATTCGGCCGAGTTCAATTGCCCCATTTCCGGAATTACCTTTACCGTAGCAATTACATCGCCCATTTTTACCATCTGACCGGCCTCTCTCAAGACTTCAGAAACAATTCCAGAAATTTGGGGTTTGATCAAAATCTCATCTCTTGGTTCTACTTTTCCTGTAGCAATGGTTTTGTTTTCGACCGTTCCGATAATAGGAGAGACTATCTCATAGACAGTTACTTTCGGACGCGATTTGTTCCAAAGAAAAACAAATGTCGAAAGTACGATCACACCCACCAATGCAAATAAAATAAATTTACCTACTTTTTTCATCTATATTTGAGTTTATATAAATTAGTTTTTGTAATACTATGGATTGATTTTAATCCTAAAATGATGTATAACAGCACAAGTTCTAAAGACTCGATAGACGAAGTTATCGACTCTCTGCTTACCCTTATCCTTAACAATTCCCCTGTGTTTGATACTTCTTACCTAAATTTTTTTTATGACTATTCTTCTCTGATAGCATCGATGGCCTTTATCTGCAAGGCTCTCATGGCCGGAATCGCTCCCGCTATCAAGCCGCTTAGCATTAATAGAATCGTCGACGCTACGGCTGTTACAAAAGAAACGGAAGGATCGGACAAAAACACATTTTCCGCCTGTTGCAACCAATATACATCGGCCAGATACAAGGTCAAAACGCCCAAGCACAAACCCAACAATCCGGCAAGAGCAGTCAACGTCAAACTTTCGGACACAATTTGCGAAATAATCACCATCGGCTTTGCGCCCAAGGCCCTCCGAATACCTATTTCTTTTGTTCGCTCCTTGACCGTCACCATCATGATATTGCTCACGCCTATAATTCCGGCTATCAAGGTACCCGAACCAACGATCCATACCAAAATGGAAATTCCCAAAAATAGATATTGATACATTTTGAATACTTCTTCCATATTGAAAGCCCATACGGCTTGATTATCATCTGGAGAAATGTTATTGTGCACTTTTAAGACAGTTTTCATTTTTTCAGACATTTCCTTCACCGAATAATGATCTTTTGCTATAGCTGCCAGCATGTGAATCACGCTTCCCTGATTCGTAATTTGTTGCATGACTGTAAAAGGAATGGCGATTGCTTCGGAGGTTCTTCCGCCTAAATTCATGTCGGAAACGCCGGAAGCTACGCCCACTACCTGATAGTAAATTCCATTCACACGAATGTATTTTCCAATGGGATTCGTTTTTTTCGTAAATAATTCTTCGTATACCTTCGTTCCAATCACGCATACTTTCCGCCGATGGAGAATATCCACCTCATTGATGAAACGTCCCTGACTCAAAAAAGGGTTTTCTATGTATTTATAATTGGAATGCAGTCCCCGCACCGTGTATGAACCCGCATTGTCTTCGTACGCTACATTATTCGGAGTCCGATCGCCCCACAAAATCGGCGAAACGTAAGCCAATTCGGGAATAGAATGCATCAAAATATCCAAATCGCTGTTGTGAATGTTCCATTGTCGACCCTTCTGGAACCCTTTGTAAGGCACGCTGGTCTGTCCGGCGCCTAAAAAACAGGAATTCGTGGCAAAACCTTCCACTCCTTCGAACATTCCATGTTGCAAACCCGCGCCAGCCCCCATCATGATGATCAACATAAATAATCCCCAAAACACGCCAAAACCGGTAAGAAAACTTCTTACTTTATTCCGGCTAATAGTGAGCCATATTTCTTCAAATCTATCTAAATCAAACACTTCTGTATTTTTTATTCATTCATTAAGATTGCCTTATTCTGTCCGCATAGCTTCCACCGGTTGTATTTTTACTGCTTTGTAAGCTGGAAAATAACCAGCTGCCAAACCAGAAAGAATGAGGGTGATCATGGCTCCAATGGCCACGCCGACATCAATGGTCGGATTACTGATAACGTGCGCTATTTCTTCCATTCCGGGCGACTGCAAAATGGAACTAACCAGTTCGCCCAAGCCTACGCCCAAAAACATTCCGATATAACCGAAAATGGAGGTAATAAAAACCGACTCCATCAAGATGCTTCCCAATATAGAAGAAGGTTTCGCTCCCAAGGCTTTGCGGATGCCAATCTCCCGCGTTCGTTCTCTTACGGTTATCAACATGATATTGCTGACGCCGACAATTCCGGCCAACAGCGTACCTATGCCGATAATCCAGATAAATGCAGAAATTCCATTGAAAAGGCCCAAAAACTGAAGATAATTTTGCAATTGATTCCAAATGCCGACAGCACGCTTGTCCGAAGGATCGTAATGGTGAATGACGGAAAGTTTTTCCCGAAATTTTTCTTCAAACGCTTTGTTGTCTTTTTCCGTTTTCAGATTTTTCAAAGTAAAAGAAATGTCGTGCATTCCCCATCCCTGATTATACAGCAACTGAGCCGTAGTAAAAGGAATATAAGCGCTTTCGTCGTTTCCCCAAGCATCTTCTTCAAACACGCCAATCACGGTGTATCCCAATCCGTCTGCAATAAACAACTTGCCCACAGGGTCTCCGTTTTGAAACAAAATTTCCCTGACCCGTTTGTTAATGACCGCCACTTTCCGATGTTCTTTTATGTCCATACCATTGATAAATCGGCCTTGATTATCGACAATTTTGATTTCGTTGATACGCATGTATTCGGGAGTAACGCCGGTAAACGAACAGTTCGTATTGTACGTTCCGTAACTAATCATCTTGTTGGTGGAAATCATAGGCGTAATATCGCCCGCTTCCGGAATGTGGTTTTTGATCAATTCCAAATCTTTTTCGTCCAAAGTAATCGGACGATTGTTGGGGAACCCTTGGTAAGGTACGGAAGTAGAACGCCCCCAATATTGCAGACTATTCACCGAACGGCTGCCAAAATTAGACATCATCCCGTTCCGCACGCCATTTCCAGAAGAAAGAAGTATGCAAAACATTAATATTCCCCACGAAATAGAAAATCCAGTAAGGAAAGTCCGTAATTTATTTTTCTTGATTGTACTGACTATTTCAGCCCAGTTTTCTGTATCCCAGATCATTTTTCTGACTAAAAAAAATTTACGCTCCCGTTTGTTTTGTCATTATTTTGCAACCATGATCGACTCGATGACTCCATCTTTCAAATAGATAATTTTGTCGGTTTCTTCTGCGATGGCGCGTTCGTGAGTAACGATCACCATCGTCATTCCTTCCTTGTTTACTTCACGAAGGATATGAATCACTTCTTTCGAGGTTTTACTGTCTAAAGCGCCCGTCGGTTCGTCGGCCAGAATGATTTGCGGTCGAGCAATTAAAGCGCGGGCAATAGCTACCCTTTGTTTTTGTCCGCCCGACAATTCGCTTGGCATGTGCTTTGCCCATTCTTTCAAGCCCATTTTTTCTAAGTATTCCAATGCCATTTGATTGCGTTTTTTACGGCTTACGCCCTGATAATACAAAGGAAGGGCTACATTTTCCATTGCATTTTTAAAAGTAATCAGGTTAAAGGATTGAAAAACAAATCCAATCATTTTGTTTCTTAATTCGGCCGCTTTGGTTTCACTTAAATCTTTGATAAGAACATGGTTCAGATAGTATTTTCCCGTATCGTACGTATCCAAAATACCTAAAATATTCAACAAGGTAGATTTTCCCGAACCCGAAGCCCCCATGATGGAAACCATTTCTCCCTCCTTGATTTCAAGATCAATTCCTTTCAATACATGTAAAGGAGCGCCATTATGGTAGGTTTTATTGATATGCTCTAATAATATCATTCAAAAATTACAAATAGGTTGTTAGTAATATTGTTTTTTGTTCGATTCGCTATGCTCTTCTTCTTTATGAGACGCCTCTTTTCAAATTTGGTTACAAATATATGTATAATTTAGTACTTTGCAATACCAAGTATATATTTACAGACTTTTTTATAATTATTTAACATATAATAAACGTCATTAGTTACTACTCAGGTAGTCTATATGATTGATTTTTAAATACATATATTAATAACGAAAAAATATTTTTCTGGATTAAAAATTGCTAAAATGCTTATAATAAGCAATTTTAAAAAATATCGTATTAAAATTTATCAGTTATATTTTTTGTATATATATAATACACAATTATTTATTATATTTTCCTACCTGGGTAGTAACCGTCATTAATATTTATATTTATATTTATTCATTTTATTATCATTATTTTAAATTTATAGGTGCGTATTTATTTGAGACGCTTAGTATAGATAGTCCATCAGAAAGCTATAGAAGTCAATTTTGTTCTTTGGAATACAAATATTCAAGCCGTTTTTCCGCTTTTTCTTTTTCTTTTTCCAAGCGTTCGATATCTGTGAGGATTACCGCCAAATCCACAGTTTTCACCACCGCTTGTTTTTCCTTGACAGAAAGAATTTGCCGTATTTTTTTCTTTCCGACCAATTCCATGGTCAGTTGGTTGTTTGCACAATTGTAAATAAATGACAAAACGTCTTTATCGCGGCCTTTTTGGTAAGTCACAATTTCGTAAATAGTCCCCGCGCTGTCTTGAAAAGAGTAATTCGCTCCGCCATCAAAAGAGATCGCTTCGGTTTCGGCCGATTCTCCAGAAGGAGCCGTCACTTTCAACTGATTGTGCTTGATAGCCGAAGCGCCTCTATAAACGCTGCTCAAAGCAATTTCGCCGTTTTCGTTCACGTTAATTGCAATGTGATTTCCTCCCGCATCTACCGGCGGGTTATATGCCTTGTCGATATATCGTCCGATTCGGTCGTATTGCGGGTCTTTTACAAAAACAAAATGCGATTTCATGGAATCGGCTTGCGCCCGACGAACCTGCATCAGGCTATCGCTGTATACTAAATTGCGCTCCTGCTCTTTTATTTCTATGGCATGCTTCAGATGCAAAGCGTTCCTTTGTACCTCAAATTCTTTCGGGTATTTTCCTTTCAATTGATCCAGAACCTGTTTAGCCGAGCCGTATTGAGCGTTTTCGTATAAATTCCGCGCTTCTTCCAGACAAGATTGAGCGGCTTTTTTATCGTTTCCGCAAGCTGCCGACAAAAGGAGAACAGCAAGCAATAAAAAATATTTTTTCATACAAATGGATCCTGTTATTTCAAAAATTCATTGATAAATTCGTTCTCTTTTAACACGCCATATATTCCTTTTCGCACGGAAAACTCATCGTATTGCGTTACTTCGTCGGGCATTGCTCCCGGACGATAAATGACAAAAGGAACAGGGTCGCTTGTATGCGTTCGTATCCGGCAAGGAGTTGGATGGTCGGGCAAAAGCGCAATAGCAACTGGCTCGTCCCAACGTTCGGTTTCCTCCATAATTGATTTCAAAACACGCCGGTCTAAATATTCAATTGTTTTGATTTTTAATTGTTCATCTCCTTCGTGACCGGCCTCGTCGCTGGCTTCCACATGCAAATAAACAAAGTCCTTTTCTTTCAAGGCATCCAATGCCGCCTGCGCTTTTCCTTCATAATTGGTATCGTATAAACCCGTTGCTCCCGCTACCGAAATATTTTCCAGTCCTGCGTAAACGCCGATTCCTTTGATGAGATCGACAGCCGATATAACAGCGCCCGACCGTATGGGATAAATTTCGGTCATTTTTTTCATGACTGGTTTATAACCCGGCGACCAAGGCCAAATGCTATTGGCAGGGTCTTTTCCTTCCGCTTTTCTTTTCAGATTAACCGGATGATGTTCCAAACATTCCTGCGAACGGATAATCAAACGGTTCAATATTTCCGCCGTCTCTTGCGCTTCCGGAATTTCCGGCTGAATCAATACCTTGGCAAAGTCGATTCCCACAGCGTCATGCGGGGGGGTACAGATTAAATGTTTATTGCCTCCCGCCAGTTTCAGGAGGTGGCGGTAAGCCATTCCTTGAAAAAAACGACAAGAAGCATCTGCCAAACGTTCGTTGAGGAACTGAATCAAGATTCCCGCTTCTTCATTGGATATGTGTCCGGCAGAATGATTTTTAATTTTTCCGTTTTCTATGCAAATCAAATTGCAACGCAAAACCAATTCTCCCGGTTCAATTTCAACTCCCATGCTGGCCGCTTCCAACGATCCCCGTCCCTCCAAAACCTTTCGCGGGTCGTAACCTAAAACAGAAATATTGGCAACTTCGCTCCCCGGAGCCATTCCTTCAGGAATCGTATGCAACAAACCGCATCTGCCCTTTCGCGCTAACTCATCCATATACGGAGTATTGGCCGCTTGAAGAGGCGTCCGGTTGCCTAAAGATTCAATGGGCTCGTCGGCCATGCCATCTCCCAAAATAATGATATATTTCATGCGTACCTAATTTGTTCTTTATTTATTTGATAATATGGAGCAGGTTATAGATCAGGTAAATCTTCCCGACTTAAACCCGTCAGTTGGATTACGCTTTCTTTTTCCATTCCCATTTTCAAAGCATTTCGAGCAATGGATAAAGCTTTTCTTTTCTCTCCCTCTACAATTCCTTCTGCTTTGCCTTCCTTTATTCCTTCCATTTTCCCCTCGATCAAACCGGTTTGAATAACGCTGCGCTGATAACGTACCGCTTCCATGTGTGCATCATATTCGCGTTGCTCTTTTTTACTCAACCGACTGATTAACAAACTTTCTTTTGCTTCGGATAGACCCTTGGCCTGGGGTTTGTCTGGAATATTGCCTGTCTTTAAAAAAGCGATCCATTCATCCAAGGGCGTTAGGGCTTTTTTGTCAAACTCATCTACCCGTAAAACGTAATATTCAGGAAATAAATCGCCAACATCCTGATACAGGAATTGTTGTTGTTGATGTTCCGACAATTTCAGCACATCGTTGGTATGAATTCCTCGAAATTCTGTGCGTCCGTGATAAACGTAATCTTTTCCTTGTCCCAAATCGAAGTATAAAATATTAATGGAATAGATTTTTCGCACTTTAGCAAAAGGTTCTCCTCTACTAATATATTCTGTAATGGCTTTGGATGCGCCGTACAACATGCGGTGAAAGTAATCCAGCTCACGATTGTTCTGGATTTCGATAATCACCAATTCGCCTTTGCTGTTCTCTGCGAGCATATCTACCCGATTGAACTTGTCGTCAAAAGTATCTTGATTGCTTTCGCTTTCCAACATCCGTTCGATCTTGATCTCTTCATTTAATAAAGTAGATAAAAGTCCCTCCAAGACTACAAAATTCGATTTTTGCCTAAGCAATCGCTTTGCAGCCCAATCAAAACGTATGAAATTTTCTTTTGCCATAATCACTTATTTTTGGTTTTGTTATGCACAACAAAGGTAATCATTTTTTGCAAATCTACTGTTTTTTCCTATTGACATGCATGTCTAAAAACAATTTTATATCGCCGCGTCCTTCTATTTTTAATTTTTGGCGGATTTCCGATTTCCGGTGTTGGATGGTATTTTTAGACAATTCCAGATGCAATGCAATTTCTGTATTGTCGAAACCGGCATAAGTAAGGCAACAGATTCTGAATTCTGATTCGGTTAACTGAGGATATTGCTGTTTCAACTGACTGAAAAAACCTTTGTAACTCTCGTTCATGATCTGATACAGTTTATCCCAATCGTGTTCCGGATGTCCGTAAAGGATTTTGTTCATTTTTTGAACGAAATCTTTACCGGACAATTGTTTGTTTTCACCCATTTCCCGTTCGATCATACAAGCGTTTCGGTAAACATCCAAATAATCGGCGCTCAGACTTCGAAGTTTGTTTCCTTCCCTATCCTTGCTATTGAACAATTCCTCCAATTCTTTTTCCAAATAGATAGCCCGATTATTCGCCGCTTTCCGATAAAAACGAAAGAAAAACATGCAAACAAAGCCCAACAAAATCAAGAGAATAATGATCGCCCATTGTCTTTCAATCCAGAGCCGGTTCTTTTCACGCTGAAGCAATTCGAAATTATATGTTTTTTCTGTTTCCAACAAATTGCGTTTGTTATTTTCTATAAACAGATTCGACAATTGCTTGGAATATGCCTGATGATATTGCAAGGCTTTTTTATAGTTTCCTGCTTTTTCTTCCATTAAAGATAAAGTGCGATAAGCATTGGAGAGAGCTGAAAAATTTTCACTCTTTCCCAAAGAGTCTAAAGCCAAACGGATCAGGTATTCAGCGGAATCTCTTTGATTGAGATCGCTATATATCCGAGCTAAATTCAACCGGACTTGCACAATCTGATTCGAATCGTTATACGCTTCCGCCAGATTTAAGGCTTTTTCGAAATAAACCAAAGCACTGTCGTTCATTTTTTTGATAAAGAAACTATTTCCAATAAGATTGCAGGTAGAAATTTCCCACTTATAATTATGGGGAGATTGGATGAAATATTTTTGCGCCCGTTCGAATTTAGGGATCGCTTCGAGATATTGCCGTTGATCGTAATAGAGGCTTCCGAAAAAATACTGAATCAATCCTTTCAGGTCATTATCATCGGTTTTTTGAGCCGCTTTTTCCGCTCTCAAATAGGCTTCTTCCCCTTTTTTGTATTCTTTTTGAGAATGATAGACTCGTCCGCAGTAAAATTCAGCTTTTGCCTGCCTGTCGTAATCATTTTTGCTTTGAAAATAGTTTATAGACGTAAAAATCAGCGTGTCGGAAGAAATATCTTTATCCGCTTTGTCTTTTGCTTCTACTAAAAGTAAAAGATAACGGGCATACCGTTTCTTATTCAATTTTGAGGGATAAGGGATTGAATTCAACAATATCAATGCGCTGTCAGGATATTGGTTGACAAAATTTTCTGCTTCTTTCAAAATTTTTTCAGAGTTTTTCGAATCGTCGCAAGAAGATAAAAACACAAATAAAACAAGGGGAAATAAGATAGAAATTGGGCAAGGACTTTTTTTCATTGTTATGTCAAAAATTAATTCAGTGCAAATGTAATTTATTTCATTGAAATTCATAGAATTTGTCTAAATTTTTTCCATAGATTCGGTTGGGATAATGTTTTTTCCAACAAATAGTCGTAACTTGCGTCCTCTTTTTGAGCTTTAAAATAATTATATGTACAGATGAAAGACTTTTTCAAATTACTCAAGCGATTTGTACCTCCGTACAAAAAATATCTGCAACTGAGCATATTCATGAACATTCTCACTGCGTTATTAAGTCTAGCATCATTTTATTTACTCATTCCTATTTTGCAAATGCTCTTTAAAATCAAGGAGGTCAATTATTTTTATATGTCCTTTGATTTTTTTTCCATAGATTCGTGGCGGCATTTAACAACCATTTGCGAAAATAATTTCAATTGGTATATTGCGCAAATCATCGAAACGCACGGAAGCGGTTCTGCACTTTTGGCTCTGGCTTTATTTCTGATTATCAGTACGCTTTTTCGCACGGCAGCCATGTATTTTTCAGCTTATTTTATGATTCCAATCCGTACGGGCGTTGTTCGCGATATTCGGAATCAGATCAACGATAAAATCGTCACGCTGCCTTTGTCTTTTTTCTCCGAAGAGAGAAAAGGCGATATTCTGGCTCGCGTTTCCGGCGATGTAAACGAAATCGAAGCTTCCATCATGAGTTCTTTGGAAATGCTTTTCAAAAATCCAATTTTGATTCTTATCTATCTGGGTTGTATGTTTATTGTCAGTTGGCAATTAACTCTTTTTGTTCTGATAACGCTTCCTATTGCCGGTTATCTGATGGGACAGATTGGAAAAAAACTCAAAAAAAGCTCAGCGCTCGGACAACAACAATGGGGACTTCTGATGTCGCAAATCGAAGAAACGTTGAGCGGACTACGTATTGTCAAAGCTTTCAATGCAGAAGAAAAAATTTCAGAACGGTTTCACGAGGCAAACAATGTTTTCAGGAAAACAACCAACCGCATTTTCCGTCGTCAACAATTGGCGCATCCCATGAGCGAAATGTTGGGTACGATTGCCATTGCTATTGTTTTGTGGTACGGAGGTTCTTTGATAATAAATGATCACAGTTCCATCGACGGCGCCAGTTTTATGTATTATCTGACTATTTTTTATTTACTGATCAATCCAGCCAAAGAATTGTCTAAGTCGGTCTACGCCATTCAAAAAGGCTTAGCATCGATGGATCGGGTCGACAAAATATTGAAAGCGGAATCGACCATTATCGATCCGAAAAATCCGATTCCGGTTTCGTTCAGCGACAAAATTGTTTACGAAAATATCTGGTTTCGGTATCGGGAAGATTGGGTCGTGGAAGGAGTCCGGATAGAAATTCCCAAAGGAAAAACGGTTGCTCTGGTGGGTCAATCGGGTTCTGGAAAATCGACTTTAGTCGATCTGTTGCCCCGTTTCTACGATGTCCAGAAAGGACAGATTGTTATCGATGGCGTCAACATCCGCGAAGTTCGGATACACGATTTGCGGCAATTGATGGGAATTGTCAACCAAGAAGCTATTCTATTCAACGATACTTTTTTCAACAATATTGCGTTTGGAGTGAAGCAAGCCAAGCAAGAAGATGTAATAGAAGCTGCCAAAATCGCTAATGCTTACGAATTTATCATGGCTTCTGAAAACGGCTTTGAAACAAATATCGGCGACCGCGGCTGCAAACTTTCGGGAGGGCAAAGACAGAGGATCAGTATTGCGCGCGCCGTGTTGAAAAATCCTCCCATTTTGATTTTGGATGAGGCAACTTCCGCTTTGGATACAGAATCGGAGCGATTAGTTCAGGATGCTTTGGAAAAATTAATGAAAAACAGAACCACTCTTGTAATTGCCCACCGTTTGTCGACGATTAAAAATGCCGACTTGATCTGTGTCGTACACAAAGGTAAAATTGTAGAGCAAGGCTCTCACAACGAACTGATTTCAATGAACGGATATTATACCCGCCTCTATGAAATGCAGTCTTTTTAGACCAGAATTAATGCAACAAGAATTGCCTACTTTGTCGTTGTCGTTTTCTTTTTCGTTTCTGTCTTTTTCGTCGTCATTGCAGCTTTCTTTGTTGTTGTAGCCGCCTGGGTCGCCGTTTTCGTCGTTGTCTTTGCTATCGTCGTCTTTTTGGTTTTTCCTTTGATTGTTTTTTCTGGAGCTTCGCTAATGATTTTCATGCAGTCTTCGCAAGAAAGTTCTGTAGGAACAAGTCCCTTGGGAATTTTGTAATTAGCCTTATTGTAAGCGATATAGGCACCAAAACGGCCATTCAGTATCTGAAGATTTGCATTGTCCGGAAACGATTTGATGATCTTGTTTGCATCGCGTTCCTTTTTTTCCAAGATCAACTGGTTGGCCTCTTCCAAAGTAATATGATAAGGATCGTATTCTTTAGGAATGGGAGTGAAAGCATTATCGTATTTGAGATAAGGACCAAAACGGCCAATAGCGGCTGCGACCGGTTTACCTTCCAAGTCGCCGATCACGCGAGGCAAACTGAATAATTGCAAGGCTTCATCCAATACAATGGTTTCAATGGATTGTCCTTTAGCTAAGGAAGCAAATTGCGGTTTTTCTTCATCTTCTGCAGAACCGATCTGCACAAAAGGTCCAAAACGACCCACTTTGACCGACACGGGTTTTCCCGTTTTGGGATCGGTTCCTAAAACCCGCTCCCCTACTCGGCGTTCGGTTTTGGACGTCGACACTTCCTCTACGATTGGATGAAACAGATCGTAAAACTTATGCAATGGTTCCGTCCATTTCATTTCACCTTCCGCCACTTTGTCAAATTCTTTTTCCAGATCGGCCGTAAAATTATACTCCAATACCATGGAAAAATTTTCCATAAGAAAATCATTGACGACTATTCCCGAATCCGTCGGCGTTAATTTATTTTTATCGGCGCCCACCGTTTCTGTTTTTGCCGTTTTCGAAATCGTCTTATTCTTAAGAAGAAGCGTAGTAAACAGTTTTTGTTCTCCTTCCTTGTTTTCTTTGACCACATAACCTCGCTGTTGAATCGTAGAAATGATTGGAGCATAGGTCGATGGACGGCCAATACCCAATTCTTCCAATTTGCGCACCAAGCTGGCCTCCGTATAGCGGGGTGGTTTTTGAGTTTGACGCTCGGAAGCCGCAGCTTCGGCCAAAAGCAAAATTTCATTCAGTTGCAAAGGCGGGAGAATAGCTTCCGTCGTATCGTCGGTATTTTCGTCGTCGGTATCTTCCATATATACCCGCAAGAAGCCGTCAAATTTGACGACTTCTCCCTGAAGAGAAAATTTTTCTGCGGAAAGTCCGCTGATTCCAATGGTTACGGTCGTTCGTTCCAATTCGGCATCGGCCATTTGGGAGGCGATTGTCCGTTCCCAAATCAACTTGTAAAGGCGTTGTTCCTGCATTGTTCCCGAAACAGTCCGCCGATCCATATACGTAGGGCGGATCGCTTCGTGAGCTTCTTGTGCTCCTTTTGTTTTTGTATGATACTGACGAATTTTTATGTATTGACTGCCAAATTCATCCTGAATTTCTTTCTGCGCAGCGTTTAAAGCCAAAGTCGAAAGATTTAGCGAGTCGGTACGCATATAGGTAATCAAACCCGCTTCGTACAGTTTTTGCGCAATCGACATGGTCTGCGAAACGCTGAATCCGATTTTTCGGGAAGCCTCTTGCTGCAAGGTAGAGGTGGTAAAAGGCGGAGCAGGCGATTTTTTTCCCGGACGCGTATTAATGTCTTCGATGGTGAAAACAGCGTCTTTGATTTTTTCCAGAAAGGCTCTTGCTTCTTCTTCTGTTTTAAACCGCTTGTTCAGTTCAGATTGAATAACGGTTTTATCATCCGGCAAAAGAAATTGAGCTTGTACGCGAAAAAAGGTTTCTGCATGAAACTGATTGATTTCCCGTTCTCTTTCGACAATTAAACGCACAGCTACCGATTGAACTCGTCCTGCCGACAAAGAGGGTCTGATTTTTCTCCACAAAATGGGCGAAAGTTCAAATCCTACAATCCGATCCAATACCCTGCGGGCTTGCTGGGCATCCACCAAATCTTGATTGATATTGCGGGGATTTTGGATGGCATTGAGAATGGCATTTTTTGTAATTTCATGGAATGCGATCCGTTTAGAATCGCTTTCATTCAAATCCAGTACTACGTACAAGTGCCAGGCAATGGCTTCTCCTTCCCGATCTTCATCCGAAGCAAGCCACACCATTTCGGCTTCTTTTGCGGCTTTCTTCAAATTTTTCACTAATTCGGCTTTTTCTGGAGAAATAACATAATCAGGCTTGAAATCATTACGAACATCTACGCTTAAATCCTTATCTTTCAGATCACGAATATGTCCGTAACTCGACAAAACCTTATAGTCTTTCCCTAAAAATTTTTCAATGGTTTTAGCTTTTGCCGGAGATTCTACGATTACAAGATTCTTTTGCATATTTTTTCAACATTTTATAAGCGCGCAAAGTTAATAAAAACTTTAAAATTTAATGCTTATCCCTCCAGCAATGTTGAAATTTTGTGCAGGATAGCCAAACCAGAGGTCATATTTTTGAAAGAACAAGTTATTGATTTTTGCAAAAGCCGAAAAATTTTCATTAATCGTATAAGTTCCCTGCACATTCATCGCATGGATATTTTTCATGTGAGTAACTTCATTGTAATAGAGCGATTTTCTACCTGTTTCCAAGTGATAGCAGACGTCTGCCCTGAGAGGAATATCCTGCACTTTGAAACTAATATTTGCATCGCTTGTAAAAGACGGTTTGTTCCACGCAACCCAATCGGCATTCGCTTCGCCGGAATCCACCATATTCGACCAATCAGTGATATTCCATTGGTTGTAAGTCAATTTCCATCCTATTTCAAAAACGTCCGACCAAGTATATTTCACAATGCTTCCCAATTTGAACATTTCTGCATTCATGTATTGGGGAATTATTTGCGACCGAATCGAATTGCTGCCTTCTATTACGGCATTTCCCACAAAAAAATGCTCGTCCCTTATCCATTTATATCCTGTAAAGACATCTATTCCCAAATTGGGAAGTATGGAAAAATTGAAACCCAGCGTAACGTCTACGGGGCTTTCCGAATCGTAAATTCGGTAATCGGGCGATATGTAACGATTTTCGTAATATGTAGTATAATTGCTGTTATCCTTGATTCCGCCGACGATCCACAGATAGAAAAGCATTTCGTCCATCGGACGCCAGTCGAACTGGACGTCGGGGGCAAGCACTAACTTCTTCATGCCTCCAAACTGTAAATGCGCCGAAGCGCCTAAACGGACATTCCAATCATCGTCTTCAAAAGTAAAATAGGGATTGACAGAAAAAACGCTGTAATTGTAATTCCCATAGGCCCGTCCCTCTGCGTTGTCGTTTTTCCACGATCCGATAGAAAGCGAACGTAATCGGTCGGAAAGGCCGTACGCATAATTTCTGAAATATCCGGCCAATCCAATGAATTTGGCATGAAAATCAAAATCCCCCAAGATCCGGCTTTCCTCTCTTCCCCTTCCTTCGTCTTCTCCCCGCGACTGTCTAAAAAAAGAATAAGTCAAATTGGCTTTATAATTCAATTCGTCGGCATTTACGGATTCTACTCCTAAATGCGCCTGAAACAGATTGTTCGTCTGATCTCGATCCAATGCGATCAGGTCGTAGCCATCGAAAAGAGCAGACGGCGTTATCTCTCCATTTACTATGGGATAACCATAGTAATTAAACACCGAATAAACATAATTTGCATCTGCAAAAAATTTCAAATTTCCGGAATTAGACAAATAATCAAAACCAATGGCATTATCGTTGATTTGCATATTTGAGTTCTCCATATTGTAATTATCATTTTGCAAATACGACATTTTTGTACTGCCCGAACGATGCGATCCGAAGATATTCAGGCGGTTTTCTTCCGAATTCAAGAGCTGATAACCTGCATCTCCATCTATATTTAACAGAGAACTCAAACTAAAATTCAAATAACCTCTCTGTTGGCTGGTTTTGAAACCGGAGAAATACGTTTTCGAATCCAATTTCGAAATATAAGGAGCAATGCGGTAATCGAACGTATAATCGGAAAATTCTACCCGCATTTCAGGCGCTTCCGGCTCTCTGATTTCTGGAAGTTGATTGATTTTGTTAGCATCACGAATACTGGGATTGTATTCCTTTTCCAAATCCATTTCCCGCTGAAAATCGGAATTCCCATTTTGCCCCTGCATGGAGAGGAAAAAACAACCTGTGAACAAGGTAAAATAAAGATATTTCATTGCATTCATAATTCTTTTGCAAACATAATCCGATAAACATAATCTTATAAGAATTTGACAAAAGTAGTAATAATTTTCTCAAAAGAACAGGACGTCCTGCCAAAATACAGAGATTTTTTATTCGAAACGGATAATATCTGAAACATTCGTTACCTTTGCGCTCTCAAAAATAATAAAAATCCTTAAGTTGTTTTAAGAATTTATGTCTGCTTCTTTTTTTCGTTTCAAACAATTTGTCATATCTCACGATTTATGCGCCATGAAAACGGGTACCGACGGAGTTTTGTTAGGGGCATGGACGCATTGCGCCGATGCAGCTGCCATTTTAGATGTAGGAACCGGATCGGGATTAATCGCCTTGATGCTGGCTCAACGTTCCAAAGGAACAATCGATGCTATCGACATTGATGAAAACGCTTACAAACAGGCAAAAATAAATTTTGCCCATTCGCCTTTCGCCGAACAGGTGAACGCTTTTCATGTGGATTTTCTTCACTACGCACCTTCCCATAAATACGATTTGATTGTATCCAATCCGCCTTATTTTATGGATTCGTCTCCTTCGCCTTATGCGGCCCGCACTACAGCTCGACACAATTGCACACTGAATTTGGATGAATTGGTACAGAAAAGCACTGAACTGTTGTCTTCCAACGGTCGATTGTCGCTGATCGTCCCTATTGGAGCGTTCGATTTATTGCAATCCATAACCACTTTAAACAATTTGTATCTGACCCGAAAAACCGTTGTCCGGTCGTTGGAAAATCGTCCGCCGAAACGCACCCTATTGGAATATTCCAAACAAATGAATGAACTCGATGAAAATGAATTCTTTATCGAAAATTCAAATCATACCTACAGCCCAGAATACATTGAATTGACAAAAAGTTACTACCTTGCATTTTGAGAATTATGAATTAACAGCAGAGAATTCATAATTTTTTAATAGACTCTTTATATCCCCAAACAGCGATTGCCATTGCAATGCAAGCCCACAACAATAATTGCCATCCCACCAAATTCCATCCACCCATAGTCCAACATTTTACTCCAATCCAGGTACCTATCGCACCTCCAATAAACGCGATAGTCATAAACATGGTGTTGATGCGGCTATTCGCCGTTTCGTCCAAGGTATAAATTTGTGCAAAGTTAGTAACCTGCGTCGCTTGTTGTCCGACATCCAGTAAAAGCGTTGCAACGATAAAAGCAACGAGCGAATACGGAAACAAGTGAATCAAAAGGATACTCACAATAAGAAAGCCGACCGTAAACAACTGATTTCTTGCAGGATTGTATTGGTCTGCCAATCGTCCAAACACAGGTGCGATAAGCGCTCCGGCAATTCCTACCAAGCCGAACAATCCAATGGTATCGGAATGATAATTGAATGGAGGTAGACTCAAATGAAAAGTAAGCGTTGTCCAAAACGAACAAAATAAGCCAAATGCAAAAGCTATTAAAAACGAAAGCCGACGCAGCAACGCAAAGCGTTTGAATTGCAATACCGTAGAAGAAAGCAAGCTCAAGTAATTGCCTTGATAAGTAGGCTCTACCCTGGGTAGGATGAAGGCGACCATCCCTGTCGTAACCAACACCATGCCGGCAGAAATGCCGTACACATGCCGCCATGAGAACCATTCGGCAATGTATCCGCTAAAAACTCTTGCACCCAATATTCCTACCAACATGCCCGTAAAAACAATACCGACCACTTTTCCTTTCTCTTTTCGCGCCAGAACTGCGGCCATAGGCATCAGTACTTGGGCGGCAACAGACAAAAACCCGATCACAAAACTCAATACGTACAAACCCGCCAAATGGTGGATGAATGTGATCGCGCTCAACGCCGCAATCAACAGCGATTGCAAAAGGATGATTAACTTTCTGCGTTCTACTTTATCTCCCAATGGCGTGAGCAACAGTAATCCCAAGCCATACCCCAGCTGCGACAGTACCGGAAGATTACCCACTTGCTTTTCTTGCAAATGCATATCCTTTGCAATCTCTGAAAGTATCGGTTGGTTATAATAAATATTTGCTACGCAAATACCTACCGCAATGGACAAAACAGCCATTTGTATTTTTGTAATGTCCCCGTTTTGATGCTGAAACTTTGAATCTGTTGTCTTAAACGACTGCGCCATTTTGAAAAATATATTTGAATTGGACTGCCAAATAGTCTTTGGTTTATTCTTTCGCGCGACAAAGATACAAATTTCTCACTTTTTATGACATTAAATATTATAGCAATAGGTTCAGTAAAAAAAACAATATAATAATTTGACTATCAATTAATTAAATAGAAATACTTTGTAGAGCGCTACCGAATATTGAATGAAATTGCAAAAAAGAGTTATTTACAAATATTATGTTAGAAATGTCAAAAAATTACTCATACAACAAATAAGGTTTGCGTTGAATTTTGAATTTTTCAACGTCTGCTTGCCAGCAGGCCTTGATTTCCTTTGCCGATTTGCCTTCTATAATCATTTTGTCCACATAATCGACTCCGATCAGGTTTCGGAAAAAAGAGGTGAAAAACTTTCCATTCGCTCCGGAGGAAGATCGTCCGGATGGTGTACGATTGTAGGCATCAATGACATATTCCAAATGGAGGCCGCCTTCCCAAATGATGGAATCGGAAAGATTCCGCAAATCTACGCCGTAACATTTTTTGTCCCTATAAGGAGGATATTGAGCGCCCGGAACGCTGCGGGGTGTAAAAGAAAACGAACATCCGCTCATATCCGGACTGCCATAAACCTGAAAAGGAAAATCGGTTCCGCGTCCCACGCTCAGGGGAGTTCCTTCCAACAGACAGAGAGAGGGATAAAGATAAACGGACTGCATATTGGGCAGATTCGGCGAAGGCGGAACGGGTAACGAATATTTAGTCTGATGCGTATAATTCTTGCAGGAAATCACCCGTAAAGAACAAGTCTGCTTGTCGGGCAACCATTTCTCGCCATTGATCATCAAAGCCAGTTCGCCCAAAGTCATTCCATGTACGACTGGAATGGGCAAATAGCCTACCCCCGACCGGTATTTCATGTCTAAGATCGGGCCGTCGACATAAAATCCATTGGGATTGGGACGATCGAGGAGAATCATTTCTTTTTGACTTTCGGCGCAAGCGTCCATCAATTTATATAGGGATATATAATAGGTATAAAAACGCAAACCTACATCTTGAATATCTGCCAACACCACATCTATTTGCGACATAATGTCTTTCCCCGGTTTTCCAGTTTTATCCTTGTAAAGGGAATAAACAGGAATTCCCGTTCGCAAATCTCGACTGTCGCTCACTCGCTCGCCGGCGTCGGCATCGCCGCGAAATCCATGTTCGGGAGCAAAAATGACGACAAGATTAAACCCTGAACGAAACAAAAAATCGACTAAATGTTCATCGCCTACCCTTCCGGTATGATTTGTGAAAACGGCAATCCGTTTTCCTTTTAACAAAGGAAAATATTCGGCAGTGGATTCAGCCCCTACCTTTATAGGAACAACCGGATTTCCGCACTGCAGACTGGAGAAACAAAAAAGAAAGAACAAGCAAGCGCCCCAACTTTTCATACATTTCAAATTGATCTTCTTTTGCATTACCAATATGTTTTTTGCAAATGTAAAGTTTGTTTTCCGAAAAAACAAACTTTACATTTGCATATCAAGGTAAATTATATGCTTTAATCATTCGGTCGTTTCCGGAAATATCTTTTAATAATTCCACGTTTTTGTACCCTTTGTTTTTCAGCATCCGGACGGTCATTTCTCCGCAGCGACTATTTATTTCAAAAAAGAGAAATCCATCTTTCTTCAAATGCTGCAATCCTATATCGGCTATTCTTTCATAAAACAGCAGCGGTTTTTCTTCCAAGACAAACAAGGCTCGATGCGGTTCGTAATTCAGCACATTGGGCGACATATTTTTTTTCTCGGAAGGAACGACGTAAGGCGGATTACTCACAATAATATTCCATTCATGGGGCAGTTCGGGGGAAGATAAAGCCTGCGCATCCAGAATATCTTGTTGAAAAAAACGAACTTCGGCCTGCTGAAGTTCTGCATTATGCCGAGCAACGGCTAAGGCTTTGTCCGAAATGTCGAGCGCATACACCGAAAAACCGGGAAGATTTTTGGATAGACTGACCGCAATGCAACCGGAACCGGTTCCAATGTCCAGACAAACTCCTTTTTCTTTTTCTCTCTCTTGCACGGGAAAAAGCTGGAGAATCCAATCGACTAACTCTTCTGTTTCCGGACGAGGAATCAATACATTTTCGTTCACGATAAACTTCAATCCGTAAAACTCTGTTTCGCCCAAAATGTATTGGATGGGACGATATTTCTTTAATTCTTCCACAATCTTTCGAATTCTTCTGACTTCATTTGATGATAAATGATTATCTTTGTCCCGCAAAAGAACCGTTCTGTTTGTTTGGCAAACAAATTCCAAAATCAAAAACCAAAGGGATTTGATTTCAGAATCGGAATAGAAATCGTGTAATTGCGTTTGTATGTATCGTAACATTTCTTGCACAAGTGCAAAGATAGAAAAAAAGCCGGCTTGCCATTGGCCTGACGCTGAAAAATACATGCGTCGCTGTTTGGAATTGGCTGAAAAAGGTCAAGGGAAGGTTGCCCCTAATCCGTTGGTAGGCGCAGTGATCGTCTGCAACGGAAAAATCATCGGCGAAGGTTATCACCGGAAGTATGGAGAAGCGCATGCAGAAGTCAATGCCATTCATGCAGTAAAAAACGAGGAATTATGGAAGGACTCTACTTTATATGTCAATCTCGAACCTTGTTCGCATTATGGGAAAACGCCCCCGTGCGTAGACCTCATCATTGAAAAACAAATTCCAAGGGTAGGGGTCGGACAAATTGATCCGTTTGATCAAGTATCGGGAAAAGGAATTGAACGTTTGAAAAATGCGGGAATCGAAGTGAAAACAGGCCTATTGGAGGAATCGTGCAGACAGCTCAATCGCCGTTTTTTGACTTTCACAGAAAAAAAACGTCCATATATTTTGTTGAAATGGGCACAATCGGCTGATGGATATTTGGATAAACTGCGCGAACCCGGCGACGGACAAGCGCCGGAGCGGTTTTCAGACGATTTTACGCGAATGTGCGTTCATAAATTGCGGGCGGAAGTATCGGCCATTATGGTCGGTACACGTACTGAAGTGTTGGACAAACCTTTGTTGAATGTCCGTTATTGGAGCGGAAACGATCCGATCCGAATTCACGCAGACAGCAGCAAGACATTGTCTTCGCTTATGCAAGAGTTACATGCACAAGGCATTCAATCGTTGATGGTGGAAGGGGGTGCAAAACTTCTTCAAAGCTACATCGACGAAAATTTATGGGATGAAGCAGGAATCGAAGTAAGTGCACGAGAGCTTGGAAAAGGAGTCAAAGCGCCTGCTTTTTCAGGAACTTTAGCGAGTGTTCAAAAATGTAAAAAATCTTCGATTTTACTTTACAAGCACTAAAAATATATAAATATTGAACGAGTTAAACGTTTTAGTCAAAATTGTTTCTATTTTTGCAAATTATTAGTTTTTAATAAAATAAAATTAGAGGAATGCAATTAAAAAGGGTTTTTTACATTTTGCTTTGTTCGTTGTCTTTAATGGGTTTAGCTTCTTGTTTGAGAGGAAATAATACAGACGATATCATTCCTTCTACAGATGCTCAGATCATCGCCTTTTCTTTATCACACGACTCGGTTGCGGTCCTCGCTACAACGCGCTTTAGCATTGATCAGGTTGAGAATAAGATATACAACTACGATTCTTTACCCTATTTATGCCAAGTTCGTCCGCGTGTAATAGTAAATTATACAAGCGGATCGGGCGTTTCTACTTTGATGACCAAAACAGGAAACGATACCGTATGGGTGAAAGCGGGCGATTCGCTGGACATTTCCAACGCTTTGAACAACGGAATGCTGTTGAAAGTTTTTGCCCCCAATGGTTCTACCAATAAAGAATATACGTTCAAAATCAATATCCATCAGGTCGATCCGGATTCCATGCAGTACGAACAGATAGGAGTGGAAAACTTTCTGCTTCAAGGAGACAATAAAACGGTAAAATTCAAGAACCAGTATTTTACGTATGTAAAAGACGAAGAAATTTCAGTTTACCAATCTTCCGACCTGAAAAACTGGGAATCGGCAGCGACGAATCTTCCAGCCAATACGGTTATAGAGGGTATTGAGGCCATGGAAAATGGTTTGTGTGCGTATACTGAAACTGGCGAACTGTTTATTTCGTCCAATGCCATTTCATGGACAGAGATTTCTTCCCAATATGAAAATTGGGATCGTTACCGTTTGATTTCGGTTTTGGGATATTTGCCGACCAGCGCTACTCAAGACGAAGGTTTAGCCGTCGTGGCGGAAAAAAATCAAAGCCGTATCTTTGCGTTCTTGCCCAGTTTATTTTCGAAGAATGCAACGCCGTATGCGATTGTAGAAGGAGATACTGTTTCGTCGGATTTTCCGCTTTCGGGATTTTCCACAATCAATAAAAAATCATTGACTATCAATCAAATAATGCTTATAGGAGGAAGCCCTTCTATTCCTTTGGTGAATGTGGATGCCCTGCCGGTCTGGATTACAGAAAATGGATACTATTGGGTGAAGTTGTCGGATTCTCCCCAAGGTAGTCTTCCGTCCATAGAAGGCGGAAGCGCTTTTGTTTATAACAATGAATTGTACTTTATGGGCGGAACAACGATTTTGGGAACTTACAATGAGGAAATTTATTCTTCTATAAATGGATTGGTATGGAATACGAAAGCATCCAAGGCGCAACCGCCCAAAGAATTTACGCCAAGGAAAAATGCTTCGATCGTAGTAGATAACGAGGGAGTCTATTTCTACATTGTAGGCGGGCAAAACAAATCGCCACTGGCCGATATCTGGAAAGTCGTGATGAACGCTCAAACGTTCAAAAAATAGCCATTTGAAAAAGACGCAGAAAGTTAAGATGCTAATATAATTTTGAAGCAAATTTAACGTTTTCATTTAGATAACACTGTGTTTTTTTATGAAATTAGCTTCAAAATACAAGAGAATACCATATAGCATATTAATAGTAGTAATACTTTCTATTATAGGAAGTGCAGCGGCGGTTGCACAAGAATACAGGTACGAAGCGGGAGGCATGGCAGGAATATCCATGTATATGGGAGATGCCAATCAGACTTCGCTTTTGAGGGGATGGAATCCTTCAGCAGGATTGATTTTCAGGAACAACCTGAACTTTCGATGGGCAGTGAAGGCTGATTTATTTCTTGGAAGGGTGAGCGGAGATACGAAAAATATTGATAACGTATTTCCGGATCACGCGCAAACGGCATTTAAACGAACGTTTGCAGAACTGGGCGGACACATGGAATTTAATTTTCTTCCTTATAGCGATAAATTTGCGTATCTGAATACAAGTAAAATAACTCCTTATATTTTTTCCGGCTTGGGTTTAACGCTGGCGACGGGAGAAAATCAAACTTTCTTGGGAATCCATTTTCCTCTCGGAATAGGAGTAAAATACAAAATGCGAAACCGATTGAATTTGGGAGTAGAATGGACGGTGCACAAATTGTTTAGGGATAGTTTCGACGCACCCAGTTCGGAAGAATTTAATCTGAATAATCCGTATCATATCCAAAGCGGATTGTTCAAAAACAAAGATTGGTATAATACTTTATTTTTTTCCATTACCTGGGAATTTGGCCTAAGGGATGGAAGATGTACGACAGACTGATGAAAGAACAAATTGATTTGAAACATCTACCTCGCCATGTAGCTATAATCATGGACGGGAATGGACGGTGGGCGCAAAAAAACGGCAAAAGCCGTTATGAAGGACATCAAGAAGGAGTGGTATCTGTTCGTAAAGTGGTAGAAGCCGCCGGAGAAATAGGTATAAAATACTTGACTGTTTATACTTTTTCGACTGAAAACTGGAACCGGCCGCAAGAAGAGGTTGATGCTTTGATGACTTTGGTGGTATCTGTCATTCAACGCGAAACTCCGGATTTGATGAAAAACAATGTTCGCCTCCAAGTAATTGGAGACATCGAACGTTTGCCGCAGATAACGCGAAATAACTTATTGGCGTGCATAGAAGAAACTAAAAAAAATACAGGTTTGATACTGGTTTTGGCCTTCAGTTACTCCTCCCGTTGGGAAATAACCGAAGCCGCTAAGGCAATTGCTCAGGAAGCTGCAAACGGAAAAATAGAAATAGGAAAAATAGACGAAACGATGATTTCGAATCATCTGACTACAAAAGATATCCCCGATCCGGACTTGCTGATCCGAACAGGGGGGGAATACCGAATCAGTAATTATCTTTTGTGGCAATTGGCTTATACGGAACTTTATTTCACTCCGATCTATTGGCCGGAATTCAGGGAAGATCATTTATACGAAGCAATCTTGGATTTTCAAAAAAGGGAACGCCGATTCGGCAAAACAGGAGAGCAGGTAAAAAACAAATAAACAAAAAAATGAAGAAAATCAACAGAATAAAGCAAATAAAAAAAACGAGAGAAATGAAGAAAATAAAGCGGAACACCCTAAAAATAGTAATATTTTCGTTTTTTTCATTCCCTTCATTTGCTCCATTCGCTTCGTTATATGCACAGGAAACAGACGATTTACCGGTAATTACTTACAGTCTGAATGACAATAAAAAATATGCTATCGCAAATATAAAAGTTTCAGGAGTAGAAAATTACGGTTACGAAGATTTTGTTTTGATTGGAATATCCGGCCTTTCCGTGGGAGATAAGGTGAGTATTCCGGGACAGGAAATCACTTCTGCTGTTAAAGCTTTCTGGAAAAACGGCATGTTTTCCGACGTTAAAATTATAGCTGATAAACTGACTGCCGATAGCGTGTGGTTAGAAATTGCCTTGAAGCCCAATCCAACCATTTCCGCTATCAATTACATAGGAGTAAAGAAAAGCGAGCGGGAAGACTTGGAATCGAAAATAAGAATGCCGCGCGGCTCGCAATTAACGCCGAATTTGATCAATCGTGCACGAAAGCGCATCAAAGATTATTTCGACGAAAAAGGTTTTAGCAACGCCGATGTACAAATCAGACAAAAAAACGATATTGCCAACGATGGAAAAGTGATCTTGGATATTATAGTCGATAAAAATGAAAAAACCAAGATCAAGGATATTTTTATTACCGGAAACGAAAAACTTTCGAGTTATACCTTGAAAGTAGCGATGAAGAAAACGAACGAAGGTTTCTCCTTGAAAAAAAGACCTCGTTTGAGCATGCGGAAACTGTTCAGTACCAAAAAATTTGTAAAAGAAGAATATGACAAGGACAAGGATAATATCATTCTCAAATACAATGAGAAAGGATACCGCGACGCTTACATAACATCCGACAGCGTAATTCCCATCGATGATCGTCATGTGGAAGTCTACATGACTCTGAATGAAGGAGATAAATACTTTGTCCGTAATATCAAATGGGTAGGGAATAAGCTATATCCGTCCGATGCTTTGGATTATGTGCTGAACATGAAATCCGGCGACATTTACAATCAAAAAAAATTGAACGAACGTCTCAAAACGGATGAAGATGCCGTAGCCAACTTATACTACAACAATGGTTATATCTTTTCCACTTTGGATCCGGTAGAAGTATATATCGAAAATGATTCGGTAGATGTAGAGGTACGGATCATGGAAGGCATACAGGCAACCATTAACCGCGTGATTATCAATGGAAACGATCGACTCTACGAGGATATCGTGCGAAGGGAATTAGTGACCAAACCGGGACAATTGTTTAGTCGTGAAGCGTTGATGCGTTCATATCGCGAAATTGCGCAATTGGGACATTTTGATCCGGAAGCAATTGACATACAACCGATTCCAGATGCAGAAGCAGGTACGGTAGATATTAGCTACAATTTGAAATCGAAAGCAAACGACCAAATCGAATTTTCTGCCGGTTGGGGACAAACGGGCGTCATTGGGCGAATGAGTCTGAAATTTTCCAATTTTTCTTTTCGAAACTTGCTTCACCCAGATACTTATAGAGGAATTATCCCGCAGGGAGAAGGACAAACGCTTACGCTGAGCGGACAAACCAACGGACGTTATTATCAATTGTACAGCATTTCATTCATGGATCCATGGTTCGGAGGAAAACGCCCCAACAGTTTTTCGCTGGGAGCTTACTACATGATACAAACAGACATTGAAAGCCGTTCTTACAGCAATATGTACAATTACGGGTACGGTTACAATTCCGGCTATAATTACGGATACGACTATGCCTACGATGAAAACAAATCTATGAGGATATTGGGATTATCGCTCGGATATGGCAAACGTTTGAATTGGCCGGATAACTATTTTACCTTCATGGCCGATCTTTCTTTCCAGCATTACTGGTTGCATAATTGGCGCTATTTCATCGTGCAAAACGGAGCCGCCAACAGCTTGGCGCTGGGATTAACCTTGGGACGAAGCTCTATTGATAATCCTTTATATACCCGTTCGGGTTCGACCTTCTCGTTGTCGGTCAATGCCACCCCGCCTTATTCGCTGTGGGATGGAATCAACTATGGCAGTCTATCGAAAAGCGATCCCCGCATGTATAAATGGATCGAATATCACAAATGGAAATTCAAGAGCAAAATGTTTATTCCTTTGGCTAACAGGGAAAAAGTGAAACGGACGCCGGTATTGATGAGCCGGATCGAATATGGGTTCCTGGGAACATACAACTCGCACAAATTCAATCCTTTCGAAACATTCTACATGGGAGGAGACGGAATGAGCGGTTATTCTACCATGTACGCCAATGAAATAATAGGACTTCGCGGATATACTTCCGGTTCACTAACCCCTAATCAGGATGGATATGCCTATTCTCGGCTCGCAATGGAATTTCGTTACCCTTTCTTACTCGAACAAACGTCGACCATTTATGGACTGGCCTTTGTGGAAGCAGGAAATGCATGGTCGAATCTGAGATCTTTCAATCCTTTCGATCTAAAACGTTCGGCAGGGGTGGGGCTTCGTATTTTCTTACCCATGGTCGGCTTGATCGGTATCGACTGGGCGTATGGCTTCGATGTGCCTTTTGTATCGAACGACGCGCATAGCTTTACGAATTCATCCGTTTCAGGTTCGCAAATACATTTCATTCTTGGACAAGAGTTTTAATCATTCAAATATATAAAAAATATGAAAAAGACAATTGTATTTTGCTTCTTATTAGCAATAGGAGCAGTAGGTGCAGTAAACATACAAGCACAAAAATTCGCCTTAATTGATATGGAATATATATTGAAAAATATTCCTGCTTACGAAATGGCAAACGACCAATTGAATAGCATTTCAAAAAAATGGCAATCGGAAGTGGAAGCGCTTCAACAGGAAGCGCAAAACATGTACAAGGCTTATCAGGCCGACCTTGTATTTCTTTCTCCTGAAATGAAAACCAAAAGAGAAGCCGAAATTGTAGCCAAAGAACAGGAAGCGCAAGAATTGAAACGGAAGTATTTTGGCACGGATGGAGAATTGTTTAAGAAAAGGGAAAGTCTCATCAAACCAATTCAAGACGAAATTTACAATGCTGTAAAAGAAATTGCTACCGCCAAAGGATATGCTGTCGTCGTTGATAGAGCTTCGGCTATGAGCATTATTTATGCTTCTCCGCAAATTGATATAAGCAATGAAGTGCTAACAAAACTCAAATATTCAAAATAATTATTTATATTTGCACATTGGTTTTACATTAACAAAACCAGATTCATAACAATTTTAAATTAATAGAAACTCATGTTAAAAAAAATCGTGTTACTGGCTCTCCTGATAATTCCCATGGGAGCGATCGCTCAAGAAAAGATTGCTTATTTTAATTCGGCAGATGTAATAACCGCAATGCCCGAATATACGCAAATGATGGATTCTTTACAAAGGACGCAAACGGCCATAGAAAGTGAACTCAATGTTTTGCGGGAAGAATATGAGAAAAAATATAATGCTTTTATGGCAGAAGCAGATAAATTAGTTGAAAATATTAAAGTAAGAAGAATGCAGGAGCTTCAAGATATTGAAGATCGGGCGCAAACCTTTCAACAACAATCGCAGCAGAAAATGATGCAAGTACAACAAGATTTGCTAAAACCCATTCAGCAAAAAGTGAAAAGCGCTTTGGATGCCATCGGGGAAGAAAATAATTTCGCCTATATTATAGAGGTTTCCAATCTCGTATTTATCAATGCTAAAAGTATTGACGCTACTCCATTGGTGAAAAAAAGATTGGGATTGAAATAAAATAATCCTTTTCTGATAAAACGAATATTCTAAAATTAAGAGTTTTCATAAGCATCGACCTACGCTTCTTCGTCCGAAAAACAAAAGGGTGAAGAAGCATAGGTCGATGCAACCATTGATCATTTATTCCATTTTTCCGATGATTCCCATTGGCATATTCGATTCTGGATACGGGGGTCTTACCATTCTGGAAAAGATACGGCAACG
>JGI24699J35502_11134116_pt1 | contig 32708 bp, 32 predicted proteins | sample TergutMp193P4_FD_35502 | JGI IMG/M metagenome (IMG submission 35502)
GAATTACTTACAGAATTTCAAGTCAATCAAAATGTCAAAGAACTACAATATAATTTATTTGATAACAATTACTAATTTTTTAACGCACCAATGCTAATTCTTAATTCTTAATTCTTAATTCTTAATTCTTAACTCTTAACTTCAAGCGGGTGGTTTAAAATAGTATAAATTAAATGCTGCCGGGTACTTAATTTAAATGTCGCATTGTTTTTTTTCAAAAACCTTTTGAAAGAATCTCCAAATGATTACATTTGCGGTTCTTTCCGGTTTTTAACCGGATGTAATTTTAAAATAAACTAAAAAACATTATGGATAATGAGACTTTATTGAAAGAGGTGACTGCCAAAGCCCAAAGTTGGCTTTCAGAATGTTATGATGCGGAAACACACGCCGAAGTGCAGCGAATGCTTGATAACGATGACAAAACGGAACTGATCGAAGCGTTTTACCGGGATTTGGAATTTGGAACGGGTGGTTTGCGTGGAATCATGGGTGTAGGAAGCAACCGCATGAATATTTATACGGTGGGGGCTGCAACTCAAGGGTTGTCAAACTATTTGAAACAAGAGTTTTCGAACTTGAAAGAAATCAAAGTCGTTATCGGACACGATTGCAGAAACAACAGCCGCAAATTTGCCGAAATCTCCGCCGATATTTTTTCGGCAAACGGCATCAAAGTGTATTTATTCGATGCCCTTCGTCCCACTCCCGAAATTTCTTACACCATTCGTAAATTGGAATGTCAAAGCGGAATCATTCTGACCGCTTCCCACAACCCGAAAGAATATAACGGCTACAAAGCGTATTGGAATGACGGCGCTCAAATGGTTGCGCCGCACGACAAAAATGTCATTGCCGAAGTCAATAAGATTCGTTCTGCCAAAGATATTTTATTCAAGGGAAACAAAAAATTGATCGAAATCATCGGCGAAGAAATCGACGCCGTTTACATCAATGATATTAAAACCATTTCTTTATCGCCCGAAAGTATTCAAAAACACAAAGACATGAAAATTGTTTACACCCCCATTCACGGAACGGGTGTAAAAATGATTCCACGGGCATTGGAAGCATTCGGATTTACCAATATCATTCATGTTCCCGAACAAGACGTGGTAAGCGGTGATTTTCCCACGGTTGTTTCTCCGAATCCGGAAGAACCCGCAGCCCTCGAAATGGCGGTTAAAAAAGCGGTCGAAACCAATGCCGACATCGTGTTGGCCTCCGATCCCGATGCCGACAGAATAGGGCTTGCCGTAAAAAATGATGCCGGTGAATTTGTATTGATCAACGGAAATAAAATCGTCGCGATTTTCATCTATTATCTGATCACTCAATGGAAAGCCAAAGGTAAATTAACCGGAAAAGAATATATCGTCAAAACCATTGTCACAACCGAATTAATCGCCAAGATTGCCAAGAAGAACGGGATCAAATATTACGATTGTTATACCGGTTTTAAATGGATTGCCGCCATTATACGCGAAAACGAAGGCAAAGGGATATATATAGGCGGTGGAGAAGAAAGTTACGGATTCCTGCCCGAAGATTTCGTACGCGACAAGGATGCTGTTTCTTCTTGCGCTTTAATGGCTGAAATAGCGGCTTGGGCTAAAGACAACGGAAAATCGATGTATGAGTTGTTATCGGATATTTATGTGGAATACGGATTTTCGAAAGAACAGGGAATTTCCGTAGTGAAAAAAGGAAAATCGGGAGCGGAAGAAATTGAGGCCATGATGACCAATTTCCGGAATAATCCGATCAAAGAAATTGCCGGATCAAAAGTTGTTTTCATCAAAGATTTTTCGACATTGGTGGGAATGGATTTGGCTGAAAACGAAAAAATCGTGTTGGATATGCCTACCACCTCCAATGTGTTGCAATATTTCACCGAAGACGGAACCAAAGTTTCGATTCGTCCTTCGGGAACGGAACCGAAAATTAAATTTTATGTGGAAGTTTCCGGAGAATTAAAAAGCAAAGACCGGTTGCCGGAAGCCGAGCTTAAAGCCGCACAAAAAATCGAAGCGCTTAAAGCTTCGTTGGGAATTTAAAAAGAGTAAATATATCACAAAAAATAATTTATATTTTAAACGCCAAGTCACAAAGCCGGAAAGACGCGAAGTTTAAAATCTTTGTGGCTTTGCATTTTCGTGTTTAAAATAGTATAGATTAAATTCTGCCGGGTATTTATCAAAAATTAACTTTTTAATTTTTACGAATATGGCTTATTATGTTGAAACAGTATCCTCTTCGGGAGGCAGGCACGTAAATTTATATTCGGGAATCACTTCCGAAAAATTGAGTGAAATAATGGATGCTTATTTTTCAAGCAGCGGGTACACTAAAAAAAGCAACGGCTTGAACTCGACGACTTATACCAAGGGCAGTCGTTTTATGAGATTACTGTTCGGCGCTTTTTCGAAGTATTTCAAATTTATCGTGGCCCTCAGACCCATTGATGAAAGTACGATTGAACTGTCCGTTTCAAAAGACACCAGCGGAATGTCCGGAGGGATAATCGGAGTCAATCAAGTGAAAAAAGAATTTGATAAAATAAAATCTGTACTGGGTTCAATTTAAAAAAGAACCAAGAATCAAGAGCCAAGATCGGTGAATGCTTTCCTGATTATCGGCTCTTGATTCTTGGTTTTTTCCGGATATGCCGAACAAAACCGCCGAATTACTGAACCGGCTTGTCGATTCCCATAATAAGCCGTCATTTATCGCCCATGATCCGATTCAATTTCCCCGGAGATTCTCCCGGTTGCAAGATATTGAAATAAGCGGATTTCTTATTTCTGCCATTACATGGGGCAACCGAAACATGATCATTCGCAATGCCGAAAAGATGTTGCTTGAAATGAATCACAACCCTTTCGAATATATCCTGACGGGAAAATTCCGATTCGGAAAAGAAAGTCTTCATCGAACATTCAAATGGGATGATTTTGCCGAAATCTGTTTGTCTCTCCAATCTTTTTACCGGCACGACGATTCTTTGGAAAATTTATTTTTGAATGAGAAGGGAGAACTGACATTCGATAAATACAAAACGTTATTTACAAACAAACAGATCTCCGATTGGACTCGCGGTTCGGCAAGCAAGCGCCTGCACCTATTTTTGCGGTGGATGGTGCGCAACGACGGAATTGTGGATATCGGCTGCTGGAAAAAAATAAAACCGTCGAGTCTTTTTATTCCGTTGGATACGCATGTGGCCCGCAGTGCAAGAGAAAAAGGGCTTCTCGAAAGAAAAACCGGTGATCGGAAGGCGGTGGAAGAATTGACCCGGAAACTTCGAATGTTTTGTCCGGAAGATCCCGTAAAATATGATTTTGCCTTATTCGGTCCGGGAGTGGAATAACTATCGGATTTTGACAAAAATACAGGCGGCCGCATGTATTTTGCAACCGCCCGCTGAACTGCCCATTTTTAATTTTAAACTCAAACAGGTTCGAAGAAAAATAAAAAATTAATTTTGTTATTCCTGTTTATCGCTTGATTTGGAATCTTTCGCACAACATTTTTCTGATTTCTTGCAGCAATCGGCTTTTTTATTTTTTTTATCCTTGGAACAACACTCTTTTTTATCCTTTTTATCTTTGGTACATTCTGTTTTTTGTTTGTCAGCCGTACATTTTTTGCCCGTATCTTGGGCCGAAATTGTTCCTGATAAGGCTATTGCAGCCACCAACATAATTGATACTAATACTTTTTTCATCGAATTTATTATTTTTTGTGATTAAAAAAACAGTGTATGGTGCAAATTTAGCGATAATATTCAAATGATGTCACGTTTTCCCGACATAAAATCATGTCGTGTAAAACAACACATTTATTGATTATTATTATCTGTTTTTGCTTCGTGATTCACCGGTTTGGATCCTTTTTTCCTTGCTTGTTTATCAGAAGCCGCCTTATGACCGGCTTTCTTGTGATTGAATTTCTTTTCATCTCCTTGTTTAGAATCGGCCGATTTAGATGCCGATTTTTGATCGATCTGTGTACGATCTGCTTGTTTGCGTTTTGCTTTCTTTTTTTCCGATCTTTTGTTTTTGGATGTTGTTTCGGTTTTCGGTTTTTCCGTCGTCGATTTTTGTGTCGAACTTTGAGCCATTGCTGTTCCCGTGAATGCCATCGCTGCGATTAACATGGCTGATACAAGTGCCTTCTTCATCATTTTTTTGTTTTTAAGTTTGGATTTTTTTTAACTCAGTGATTATTCATAATGATCATCGGATGTTATATCCGACTATCTCCACAAGTGGAGTGTAAAAAATATGCCAATGTTTCAAAAAATATTCGTTCTTTTTTGTCCCGTCAGGGACTAAATGTTTTCCTCTCTATATTATGTCCCTGACGGGACTTTGATCACCGGAGGAATTCTCCTTTCAATCAATATATTGTCCCTATCACGCCGGAAAAAAAACATTTTCCGGAACGGATTTTCAAAAATAACGGGGCGAAAGTAATGGATTTAATTCATTCCGTCTTTTAAACAAAGTATAATCTTTATCAACAAGTCTAAAAATTAACACTATTTATTAAAATAACAAGTTTGTTTTAACAATAGAATCAGAAAATTCGAAGGTTATTTTACCGGAAATGTGCCGACGGGAATTATCCGTAAAAAATGCCCGGAATGAATTTATATCCATTACCTCTCCCTTGTCTGATATAAATTCCTAATTTTGTGGGATAAATGTTTAAATTATACATTAATTTATGCCGGACGAACATAACGATATGTTTAAATTAGCCGCCGACTTGGTGGAAAATACGTCTCTTTCTTTGTTTTTGACGGGAAAAGCGGGAACGGGAAAAACAACTTTTTTACGTTATATCAGAGAAAACACCGGCAAGAACGTGATAGTGGCGGCGCCTACGGGTATTGCGGCCATCAATGCCGGCGGAGTTACTTTGCATTCGTTGTTTCAACTGCCGTTTGAACCTTATACTCCCGATGCCGACGGAAATAGTGAGCGGAAATTGACGTATCATTTCAAGATGCATAAAAGCAAAATCGAAATGTTCCGTCAATTGGAATTGCTGATCATCGACGAGGTGAGCATGCTCCGCGCCGATATATTGGATGCCGTTGATGTGGCATTAAAATATTTTCGAAGAAACAGACAACCTTTCGGCGGAGTGCAAATGGTATATATCGGCGATTTATATCAACTTCCTCCGGTGGTGCAAAATGAAGAGTGGGAATTGTTGAGCCGGTATTACGACGGGATATTCTTTTTTCATGCAAAATCAATTATCCAATCTCCGCCCGTTTATATTGAATTGAAAAAGATTTATCGTCAAAATGAACAATTTTTCATCGACATCCTCAATCGTGTGCGCAACAACGAAATGACCGAATCCGATTTTCAGGCTTTAAATGCCCGCTATATGCCGAATTTCGTGCAACCCGAAAACGAAAAATATGTGATATTATCAACGCATAACTACAAAACCGATCAAATCAACACAAAAGAACTCTTCCGCTTGCCGGGAAAAGAAAAAATATACAAAGGAGAAATAAAAGGAGATTTTTTGTCGACCGCCTTGCCCACCGATAATGAGTTGAGGTTGAAAGAAGGCGCCCAAGTGATGTTCGTCAAAAACGATTCGGGAGAAGCCCGCCGCTTTTATAACGGGAAGTTGGGAACCATCGTCCGATTATTCGATGACAAGATTCATGTGGCGCCGGAAGGCTCCGGTCCGATCATTGAATTGGAACGGGAAACATGGAAAAACATTCGTTATACGCTGAATAAAGAAACGAATGCCATCGAAGAAGACGAATTGGGCTCTTTCACTCAATTTCCGATCCGGTTGGCTTGGGCGATTACCATTCATAAAAGTCAGGGCCTGACGTTTGAACGCGCCATCATCGATGCCGGACAAGCTTTCGCCGCCGGGCAGGTGTATGTCGCATTAAGCCGCTGCACATCGCTCGACGGAATTATTTTACATTCCAAAATCACTCCCGGCTGTATTAAGACCGATCCGGAAATCATCGCATTTTCGCGGTATGAAAAAGAGATTCCCGAACTGGAACAAATTCTCGATGTCGAAAGACCGAAGTATTGGTCCAAAAAATTGATTCAAGCGTTTGAATGGGGAAAATTATTGAATTTGTGCAAGTCTTTTTCAGAATTGGTATCCGAAAAAACACTCCCCGACCAAAAAGCGGCCCTGACATTGGCACTTAATCTTAAAAACAAAGCTTACGAACAACAGGAAATTGCCGGAAAATTTCAGAATCAATTGGATTTTCTGCTCCAAAAAGTGATGAAGACGGGCGATACGGCCGAACTGAAGGACAGAGTGGGAAAAGCCGTCGCTTATTTTCACAAAGATATTTACGAAAACATCGCTCTTCCTCTCGATCAGCATCTGGAAAGTTTGAAAAGAGCTTCCAAAGTCAAACAATACGTCAAAGCCGTTCAACATATAAAAACAGGAATCGGAGAATTTATGGCACGTTTAAGAAATCTGTCTTATGGCGACATGAAACTGACCGGAGGCGTTATTTTTGAGGTCGGCCCGATTCATGAAGTCCCGGTCGAACCGGCTGCCGGCCCGAAAAAGGAAGAAAAATCAAAACCCGAAAAAGGCAGTTCGCACCAATTAAGTCTGGAAATGTTCCGGGAAGGAAAAACCGTCGAAGACATTGCCGTGGAACGAAATTTGGCAATAAGCACCATCGAAGGTCATCTTTCTTCTTTTGTCAGAACGGGCGAAATCGCTGTCGGAGAGTTGGTGCCGGAAGAAAAAGTAAAGGTTATTTTACCGTTGATCCAAGAAATCGGTGAAGGGTCGTTGTCAACCGTCAAACACCAACTAAGCAACGACTACACGTATGGGGAAATTCGTGCGGTATTGAATCATTATTTATTGCTGAAAAGTAAAAAATGAATATCAACCGATGATTTCCATGATTTTCTTGTCGAATCCGTAAACATCATCCGCAAAATAGATCATCCCATCGGGCAATACATACGAGGTGAAATAATCGATATACACCGGAACTTTGGGAGACAAACGCACCACATTGTCCAATTTCTTCAATTGTCCTTTCTTAAACAACGTCCTCCCCTCCTGCGACAAGGGTGTTTTATCGATGGAGATCAAAATACGGTCTAAATAAGTCGAATCTTTTTTTTCGAGCAGGAAGAAACTCAAATCGATCGGTTTTTGCACCCGCACGCATCCGTGGCTGATTGCTCTGTTCCGGTAGGAAAAAGCGCCTTTGGAAGGGGTATCGTGCAAATAAACGGCAAAAGAATTCTTGAACATGAACTTGATGCGTCCGAGCGAGTTGCCCTCTCCCGAATCCTGCCGAATGCGGTAAGGAAATTTCTTCGGATTCAATGTGTTCCAATCGACAGCTTCCGGATTGACTTCTTTCCCTCCTTTATCGAGCAGTTTCATGCGATGACGCCGCAAATAATCGGGTTTTTTCTGCACCAACCCGTAGATTTCTTTCTCGACGATGCTGAAAGGGACATTCCAATCGGGATTCAAATTGATGTAATAAATTTCACTTTCCAACAACGGGGTTTGATTGGTGCCTGCCTTACCGACACAGACATTCATCAACAACGGCTTCGCTCCGGGTTCTATCGCTTTCAGCATGAACGCGGCGACATTCACTTCGACAAATTTGTTTCCGGCCGGTTTTTCTTTTTTCCAGCGCAACCGCTCGAGATTCGCCCGGATTTTTTCACCATAATATGACATCGGCCGATTCAAGGCATTGATGGTCGGCTCGCCTACGGCATCGTCTTCGGGATACGAATTTTGCCTCCGGAAAAGATTTACGGCTTTCAACAAATCAGGAGTCAATGACGAATAAATGCTGTCGGGATGATCAACTTCCGGAAGTTCTCCCGTGATCATAAGCCGTTTTGCAATCAACGGAAAAACCGTTTTATCAACATCGTGGATTTTATAATTCGCTTTATTTTTTTGGGGAATTTCTTCCATCGACTCGTTTCCGCCGTAAATAGACAGTGCTTTTTGCAGCTTTAAATAAACCGAATCCCGAGGTTGAGATTCTTTCAAAAAATGAACGGGATCTTTTTGCATTTCCGAGAATACGACGGCATAATAATTCGAATCCGGTCGTTGAACGGAAATATAATAACTGTCCGGAAATTCTTTTTTCGGATTGACAAACCCGTACCGCAGTCCGGTGTTATAATCGACAAATGCCTTTGTTGCCAGCTGTTCCAACCGGGTCAGATGATGGTACAACACCGGCATTTCTTTGCTGAATGCGCCGGTCCGTATCGTATCCACCAAACGTTTGATCTTTGAATGTCGAAAAATTTCCGGATTTACCCCATGGTTCCCCGACCTTCCCAAATAAGCCACCAATGAATCTAATTCGGGGGAGTCAAAAATATCTTTTGTCCATAACGGAACATGCGAATTTTTTTGATAAAAAACGTCTGTCTCGGATGTCCCCGCAAAATATGCCCGGATAGAATCGGACAATATTTTTTCGTCAAAATCGGGATAATGTTCTTTCAATTCCGATTTTGAAAAAAATGAAAACCTCGAATGATTTTTCGATTTCCCGCCACATCCGGATAACAGAATAATACATAAAAACAATATCCCCGTATGTTTTAATGAATTCATCATTTTTTAACATTTGCTTTTCACCTGATTTTCCCGGGTAAAAGTATATATTTCTTTTCATATATATAAAATTGCAGGGCAAATTTTTAATCCGCCCTGCAACTTTTTTTTCCGGATGTATTACAAACGACCGTCAACGATGTTTTTCGACAAACAACCTTTCACATCATATATTACGCTGTTTTTCCTGACCAATGAAGTCATGTCAATTTCCTTAAATTCTTGATGGGAAACGGCCAAAACAACAGCATCGAATTTATTTTCCGGCATGGTGTTTTGGAGGTCTGCATCATATTCGTGTTTTACTTCGGACGGATTTGCCAACGGGTCATAGATTGTGATGTTTACATTAAATTCTTTTAACGTTGTTACAATATCGATGACTTTTGTATTCCGCACATCCGGACAATTTTCTTTAAAGGTGAACCCGAGAATCAGCACATCGGAATCGATCACTTGAATTCCTTTTTTCAACATTAATTTTACGACTTCTCCCGCGACATATTCTCCCATTCCGTCATTCAATCGTCGTCCCGCCAAAATGATTTCGGGATGATAACCATATCGTTGCGCACGCTGCGCCAAATAATAAGGATCCACTCCGATGCAATGTCCTCCGACAAGACCCGGCTTAAATTGAAGAAAATTCCATTTTGTACTTGCGGCTTCCAGTACTTCATGGGTATCGATCTTCATCCGATTAAAAATTTTCGACAATTCATTGACAAAGGCGATATTAATATCCCGCTGTGAATTTTCAATTACTTTTGCTGCTTCCGCCACTCGTATCGTCGGCGCTAAATGAGTACCCGCAGAAATGACCGAAGCGTATAAGGCATTTACTTTTTCTCCGATTTCGGGAGTGGAACCGGAAGTTACTTTCTTTATTTTTTCAACGGTATGTTCTTTATCTCCGGGATTAATCCGTTCAGGTGAATAACCGGCAAAGAAATCCTGATTAAATTTCAGTCCCGACACCTTTTCTATCACCGGAATGCAATCTTCTTCGGTAGCACCCGGATAAACCGTTGATTCGTAAATCACAATATCGTTTTTCTTGATTACTTGCCCCACTGTTTCACTTGCCTTGTACAAAGGCGTCAAATCGGGCCGGTTATTTTTATCCACCGGAGTGGGAACGGTAACGATGTAGTAATTGCAATCACGGATGTCTTCCAAAGTGAAAGAGCAATACAATCCGGGATGATTGTCGGGAGCGGTTTTCAGTACCGTCTGAAGCAAATCTTTTTCGACTTCCAAGGTATGGTCGATCCCTCTCATCGATTCTTTTATCCGCGTTTTATTTATATCAAACCCTACAACAGCGTATTTCGTGGCAAACAAACGCGCTAAAGGCAATCCCACGTAACCTAATCCGATAATGGCGATTTTAATCATCATTCATAATTCTTTATAATACCATTCAATAGTTTCTTTCAATCCTTCTTTCAAATTGTATCCGGGATGATAACCCAATCGTTTTTCTGCTTTTTCGATGCTTGCCAGCGAATGAGGAATATCACCAACTCGGTTAGGGCCATGGATAACTTTTATCCGGGCAATTTCAGGATCGAAAACCGACAAATATTCCTTTAAATAGCGAACCAATTGATTCAAGGTGGTGCGTTCTCCGCAAGCTGTATTATATACTTGGTTGACGGCAGCCGGATTTTCCGTGGACAATGCCAACAAATTCATTTGCACTACATTGTCGATATAGGTGAAATCTCTGGAATATTTGCCGTCTCCATTAATCACCGGACTTTCGTGTCGGATCAGCTTTTTTACGAATAAAGGGATAACGGCGGCGTAGGCTCCGTCGGGATCCTGCCGTTTCCCGAACACATTGAAATATCGCAATCCGATCGTTTCCATATTATACGTTTTGGAAAACACCTCCGCATACAGTTCATTCACGTATTTGGTAACGGCATAAGGAGAAAGCGGATTGCCGATACGCTCTTCCACTTTCGGCAAAGAGATCGAATCTCCGTAAGTGGAAGAACTGGCCGCATAGACCAATCGCCTGACATTTGCATCGCGAGAAGCAATCAGCATATTTAAAAAACCGGAGACATTGACTTCATTGGTGGTAAGCGGGTCTTTGACGGAACGGGGCACCGATCCCAAAGCCGCCTCATGCAAAACGTAATCCATTCCTTCCACCGCTCTCCGGCACGTGTCTGATGAACGGATATCCCCTTCTATTAAAGTAAAATCCGGATTCGACAAAAACGAATCGATATTTTCCTTTTTCCCTGTTGAAAAGTTATCTAAACAAACTACCTTGTTGTTCAACTCCAACAGCTTTTCACAAAGGTTTGATCCGATAAATCCGGCTCCTCCGGTAACCAGTATTCTTTTCTCGCGAATCATTTTCTTTAATTGATCAAATATTATTTATTTTTAACCTTCCAAATACAATTCACATCGCGGTATCCCGGGTCCTTCATCCGGATGGGCATTTTATCCGTTAAGATTGCGGCAACCCCTTTATTAGGCATTAATCCGAGTTTACAATTTCCGGAAAGGATAAATTCATCTGCTTTTTCAGAAAAGTCCTTTCAGTTTATCAATCATGAATTGTTCTATTTCTTGGGCAGAAATTGAATATTCGGGGGCTGATTGTGTCAATGCCGAACTGTTCCTGAATCGTTCGGAATTGGTTAATATCCCGATCAGATTCTTACTTTTCAAATGATGTTCAGAATATTGTAAAGCATTTTTTATTATTTGCTTAATTGATTCAGAATCTTTATCTTTCAAAATACAATACAAATCGTAATAATCCCGGAATTCCGTTCGACGCAACAAGACTTCCATTTTCAATGCAGCAATACAATCGACATCTGCCAAGACTAAATTATTAAGAAAAAAAACAGGATTAACTTCCGGTTTACGTTTCTCCGGAGCATAAAAAGACAATTTTACACCCCCGTCGATGTATATTTCGATATGATTAAATTCAAAAATATCTATCGCATCAATTGAATGAAATTGAGCCAATTCTTTTTTGATCTCTGTAACAGCAACTTCTTGTTTATCCTGTTTGGTTTCTTGCCACCGCATAAAATCCAAGTCCTCACTGAGGCGATGCTTTAATTGTAAAGACAAAGCAGTACCTCCAACCAAAATGTAAGGTTTGATACATTCCATTCGAGAAATGGAATCAATGACTTGCAATGTCTTTTCAGCTAAGGCTTCTCTCATTTTTCAACATTTTATTGAGACGACGTGTGGATAGCATTTTAACATATTGACGAGGCTTTTTGGCACCAAAATACAATAGGGCAAAACAGAGATTCATCGATAGTAAATAATCGCCTTGTGAAATTAATTCTTCCATCCAAACTTGTTTGATTTTTTTCTTCGAATAAAGTCGGAACAAATAATTAATATCCGGTATATCTAAATGTAACAAGACGTATTTGATTAAATTCCAATCGGATAAATCATTAACCGAATCTTTTTGGAACGACCAAAAAACATGATTTTTCCTTAATTGGCTCTCCAAATATTGCTTTATTTCTTTTTGCGATTGCATTTTTTACGATTGTATTCATTTCATTCCTATAAAAAAGATATTACAAATATACTTAATATTTTTTAGTTTATAATTGTCCGTTCCAACCAAAGCGAAAAAAAACGGTCGTAAACAAAATAACAGCCATTTTCGTCTTTAAGTATCAACGATTTGTCAATAAGCGATTTAATTGCCAATTTTACGCTACTTGCAGCAGTAAGGTTGTGTTTCTTTAAAAAATCGGAATGAGTCGGCGCAGTAATTTTCCGCTCTTTTGCAACCGCCGTCAGCACCCGCAACTGCCCTTTTGTCAGCAACTCGCAATAGGTTTTGTAGGTCGCATTTTCTTCTTCCAGCACATCTGTTACTATTCTGTTCAGGTCTGTTTCCGAATATTTTTTTTGCGGCAATGAGTATAATTGATTCAGTATCATCTGGATATACCATGTATGCCCCAACACCAGATCATAAATCGTTTCAAAAAGCGGCGGCGGCAAGGTTTTTCCGCTTTTGGCAAAATGATTTTGGGCAAAAACGCTGTATGTTTCCATCGGAATTTCGCGCAGATTAATTTTTTGCGTGCTTTGATAAAACGGACGATTTACCGCCGAAAACATGGCATCCATCAAATGTTTTTTACTGCCCGAAAAAATAAACTTCACATTTCCGGCAAATTGTACATATGACCGCAACAGCGCCTCAACGCCTTTTTCGGGGTATTCGGTAATTTGCTGAAACTCATCGATGGCAATGCAGCAGCTTTTTTCGCTGTTTTTCAGATAATTGAAAATCTCCTGTAACCCTGTTTGCGCTTCTTCGGGTTTGATCTCAAAAGAGATTTTAGGCGTTCCCGTCAGCGAATCAAGCGAAATGGTCGGACGGAAACTCTTGAAAAATTCCGAAATGCGCTTAAAGGTTTTTTGTGAATAATTATCCAACTTTCCTAACACTGTTTTTCCGAAAATTTGTACAAATTCGTGCAGATTCTGAGTAGAAAAAATATCAAAATAGAAGCAGAAAATATCATTTTTTTCGTCTTGAAGGGTATAAAAAGCATGATGGATCAACCCTGTTTTTCCGAAACGGCGTGGACTGATCAGCGAAATATTCCGTCCGTTTTGTAGTGCCAAAATAATTTTTTCGGTTTCTTTCTCTCTGTCACAGAAGTACTCCGGACTACTATATCCTGACACTAAAAAGGGATTGTTTGATTTTTCCGGTTTCATTTTTCACATTGCTTTTATTCAAAAAATCATGCTGCAAAGTTATAAAAAAACATGAAATATGTAACATAAAACATGCATTATTTTCAATATAAAATATGTAACATAAAACATGTCGATTTCTCTTTTTTCACATTCAAATCCGATATTAAATCAATTCAACCCTGATTTTTTCCGTTTCATCATAAAGTCCGGTATCACGGATTTCATATTCCTCTTATATTTGCACCGTCATTTTCGAATTTTTTTAAGTGTAATACAACAATGAAGAGACTACTCTTTTTATTTATAGCGGTTTTATCGGGCACGCTTTTAACCGTAAAAGCGCAAGACTCCATCCCTGTCGATTATCGGCTGACGTTGGAACAATGTCTTGATTTCGCATTCGGAAATAATTACCAACGTCAGGTCATGAAATTGACGGAAAACTTAAACGAAGAAAGTTATAAACAATCCAAAGCCGAACGGTTGCCGAACTTGAATGCTTCATTGAATGAAAGTTTCAACAACAGTAAAGCCAATTCTTCTTCATGGAACGGGAATTACGGATTAAACTCCGGTATAACCTTATACAAAGGGGGCGCCATCAGCAATACCATCGAACAAAACAAGCTGTTGACGGAACAATCGGTCTATCAAACCCAAAAATACGATAATGATCTGATTATCCAGATTCTTCAAAGTTTTCTTACCGTATTGGGAAACGAAGAGCTTTTGAAGTATCAGGAAGCTGTGGTAAAAGCAAGTGAAGCACAATTGGAACAAGGAAAAGCGCAATTCGATGCCGGGCAAATTCTGGAAAGTGATTATTTTTTGCTCGAAGCGCAGTATGCCACCGATAAAAATAACATCACAGATACCAAAATTGCCCGGGACAACAGTTTGCTGACATTGAAAAGTCTGCTTTCGATGAATCCGCTGGAAACACTTGAAATCGTGTATCCGTCAACCGATGCGTTGGAAAATATGGCAATCATTCCGAACAAAAATTATGTCGTGGAAGAGGCGATGAACAATCTTCCCGAATTGAAAATTTCCCGGTATGACATTGATATTGCCGAGGTCGGCATTAAATTGTCCAAAGCGGGATATTTGCCTACATTGAGTTTGGGAGCAAGTATCGGGACAGGGCATAATAATGATTTTTCCGATTTCGGCTCACAGCTTTCGAACGGATTGAACGAACAAATCGGGCTTACGCTCAGTATTCCCATTTACGACAACAGCCGTACTAAAGCAAAGGTTGCTCAAAGTAAAATCCAATTACAACAAGCCGAGCTGCAAAAGAAACAAACCGATTTGGACATCATGCAAACGGTCATTCAAGAATATCAAAATGTCATTTCGTCTTACAACAAATATCAAACAACCGATGTTCGTCAAAATGCTTATTTAAAAACTTATCAGGCTTACACCGCCCAATTCAATGCCGGCGCAATTACCGCCGTAGATCTTTTGCAACAACAAAACAATTATATCAGCGCTCTCAATGATTTTATACAAAGTAAATACAGCTTTATGCTCAACCGGAAAATTTTGGATGTATACATGGGAAAAGAGATAAAGATGTAAAATAAGGTAAAAGATAACCGGTAAAAAAACAAAAAATAAAAAGGCAAAAAGTGATATGAGCAGAAAGAAAATAATAATGATCTGTGCAATCGTTTTGGTTTTGGGTATTATTGCATTTGTACTCATCAAAAACGGAAGTAAAGAAGTGCAGTATACCACAGTCGTGGCAGAAGAAAAAACATTGCAACAAACCGTTACTGCAACGGGATATGTACAACCGGTGGATAAAGTCGATGTAGGAACTCAGGTTTCGGGGGTGATCGAAAAAATTTATGTCGATTTTAATTCTCAGGTGAAAAAAGGGCAATTATTAGCTGAGTTGGATAAATCCACTTTACAGGAAAAACTGTCTCAGGCGAACGCAAGTTTGTCGAGTTCTCAAAGTGATCTGGTTTTTGCCCAACAAAATTATGACCGGATCAAACAACTTTACGATGTCAAAGCAGCGACTCAGGCTTCTTATGAAGATGCAACCAATAAGCTGACTCAAGCCAAAACTGCGGTGATTAACGCCCAAGCCAATCTTTATCAGGCCAAAGTCAATCTTTCCTATGCCGAAATTTATTCGCCCATCGACGGCGTGGTTTTGAATCGGGCTGTCGAACAAGGACAAACGGTCGCTTCATCGTTCAACACGCCGACATTATTCACCATTGCCAACGATTTGACCAAAATGCAGGTTGAGGCCGATGTGGATGAAGCGGATATAGGTCTCGTCCGTATCGGACAACCGGTTAATTTTACGGTTGATGCATACAGCGACGACACGTTTACGGGTACAGTGACTCAAATCAGAATGCAACCCACTGTTACAAGCAACGTCGTAACATATACCGTCATTGTCGAGGCGCCGAATCCCGATCAAAAACTTTATCCGGGAATGACAGCCAATATCATCATCGTCACCCGAGAAGAAAAAGGGATTTCCATTCCGACGGAAGCATTGAAATTTAACCCGGCGGCAGATGTCGCAAAACATTTGAACATCAAAGTGGTTCCCGACGGAAAACGAAAACACCGCGTATGGGTAAAAACCGCCGACAATAATATCGCATGTAAAGAAGTAAAAACGGACCTCAATGACGGTGTCGATGTGATTGTTACTGAAGGACTTAATATAGGTGATACGATTGTATTGTCTGCCTCGATGGAGAAAAAAGCGAAAAAAAATCAGGAAGGAACGCCGGCCGCCAATCCTTTCATGCCGAGACGTGCGGGAAATTCCGGCTCAGGCAATAGAAGAATGTAAAATTTATTCTCGGAATGTTAATGGTATGGTAAAAAATATGCGCATTAATTCAGTTGTTTCTGTCAATGTTCCTCCTTCGGGCGACAAAAGCTCTTCGGGGTTGATCTGCATCGATGAACTTCGCAGAACATTTCAAGTCGGAAGCGAGGAAGTGCATGCTTTGAAAGGAATTTCATTCTCGATCTTTGAAGGCGAATTTGTCAGCATCATGGGTACCAGCGGAAGCGGAAAATCGACCCTGCTCAATATTTTGGGTTGTCTCGACCGCCCCACTTCCGGCGAATATTATATCGACGGAATTGCGGTAAGCGTCCGTTCAAAGGACGAACTTTCAACATTGCGGAACAGGAAAATCGGATTTGTTTTTCAATCATACAATTTGCTGGCAAGGACATCGGCCTTGGAAAATGTGGAATTGCCGTTGTTGTACAACAGCGTGATATCAAGTAAAGAAAGGAAGGAAAAAGCGATCCGGGCATTGGAACAAGTGGGATTGCAGGATCGTATGGATCACATGCCCAATCAACTTTCGGGCGGACAGCAGCAACGGGTGGCTATTGCCCGCGCTTTGGTGAATGATCCTGTCATTCTGTTGGCTGATGAAGCGACGGGGAATTTGGATACCCGGACCTCTTACGAAATCATGAGTTTGTTTCAACAGCTTAATACCGAAGGAAAAACGATCGCTTTTGTCACTCATGAACCGGATATTGCGGTTTTCACCGATCGGACGATCATGCTTCGAGACGGACATATCGTCAAAGACGAACCGGTTACGGCCAAATCGGCTAAAGAGGCCTTGGATGCGTTGCCGCCGAAGGACGACTATTGATCAATTAAGAGTTAAGAGTTAAGAGTTGACAAATATTGACTTATAAATTAAATTATAAATCGGTAAATGAATTTTTATAATCTTTTTAAGATCGCCTATACTGCGTTGTTGCGTAATAAGACGCGGGCATTGCTCACCATGTTGGGGATTATCATCGGTATTTCATCGGTGATTGCCATGGTCAGTTTGGGACAAAGTTCTTCGGTCAGCATCAACGAACAAATTTCGAGCATGGGAACGAATTTGATTATGGTCATGCGTGCCAGCCAACGACAAGGAGGGGTCAACATCGGCTCGGGAAATGTGCAGACACTTACGGAACAGGATGTAAGCGCCATCCGTCAAAAGTCGAATTATATCAGCATGGTGACGCCGGTGGTGAATGCCGGGGGGCAATTGGTCGTCGGATCCAATAACTGGCCCGGAAGTTTGCAAGGCGGAGATGTTGATTATTTAGCCATCCGGAAATATGAAATTGCGAGCGGAAACATGTTTTCCGAACAGGACGTTCGAAATTCGGCCAAAGTGTGTATCATTGGAGAGACTGTACGGCAAAATCTTTTTCCGGATGAAGCAAATCCCGTCGGACAAAGTATTCGTTTCAATAAAATTCCGTTCAGGGTCATCGGAGTTTTGGAAAGCAAGGGTCAAAACAGCATGGGACAAGATCAGGACGATATTGTGATTGCTCCGTATACCACGGTACAAAAACGGATATTGGCGATTACATACATTCACATGATCATGGCTTCCGCCGAAAGTGAAGACGTTGCTACCACCGCTGCCGATGAAGTTAGAAATATTATCCGGACTCAACATAAATTAAAAGAAAATCAGGAAGATGATTTTCAGGTGCGTACTCAACAAGAAATTTTGCAAACAATGGGTTCCATAAGCGGTTTTTTAACGGTATTGCTGGCTGCGATTGCGTCTATTTCTTTGGTTGTGGGCGGAATCGGGATCATGAATATTATGTATGTCACGGTGACGGAACGGACTAAGGAAATCGGGTTGAGAATGGCCATCGGAGCTCATAACAGAGACATTTTGCTCCAATTTCTGACAGAAAGTATGATCCTCAGCTTAGTCGGCGGAATCATCGGCATCATTTTCGGGCTCGTTTTATCTTACGTTGCTTCCTTTTTGCTTAAATGGCCGTATATTGTAAGTGCTTCCGCAGTGGGAATTTCTTTTCTGGTTTGCGCCGCCACCGGAATTTTTTTCGGCTGGTACCCGGCCAAAAGAGCGGCTTCTCTGGATCCGATCAATGCATTGAGGTATGAATAATGAAAAAATAATCTTTATATTTGCAGTATAATTTTTACATAAAAAATATCCACGATCATGAAAAAAACAGTTGCCTTTATTGCTCTTATAGCCTTTATGTATAGCTGCAGCAGTGTTCCCATCACCGGACGCAAGCAATTGTCGTTGGTTTCGGACGATGAGGTGATGTCGTTGAGTTTGCAAGAATATAGTGATTACATTAAAACCGCCCAAAAATCAACCGATAAAACCAATACGGCTCTTGTGGTGAAAGTGGGGCAGAATATTGCCGGTGCCGTGACTGCTTATTATAAATCGGTGGGGCAGGAATCTTTGCTGAACGGATATGCCTGGGAGTTTAACTTGATCAAAGACCCCCAAGTCAATGCGTTTTGTATGCCCGGCGGTAAAATCGTGGTGTATGAGGGGATTCTTCCTTATACGCAAAATGAAACCGGATTGGCCGTTGTTTTAGGACATGAAGTCGCACATGCCGTGGCCAAGCATGCCAATGAACGGATGTCTCAACAAGTGGCCGCTCAATACGGAAGTACTGCCTTGGGTGTAATTTTAGGCTCTCAATCGGAAACCGCCCAAACAATTGCCGGCACAGTGTACGGACTCGGATCTCAATATGGCGTCATGTTACCATTTTCCCGCAAACAAGAACTCGAAGCCGACCAATTGGGGTTGGTTTTTATGGCCATTGCCGGATATGACCCGCATGAAGCCGTTCCGTTTTGGCAACGGATGGCGGCACAAGGAAACGCCGTACCCGAATTTATGAGTACTCACCCGTCTGACCAAACCCGGATATCGAAAATCCAATCTGATTTTTTACCGTTGGCTTTGAAATATTACAACACCGGTAAAGTAAGCGGCTCTTCTTCCGGAACCCCGTCGAATGCAAAAACCGACAGTAAATGGTCGTTTTAGTTAGGCAAGAAAAATAATATCTAATTATTTAAGCATGTCGCAAAAATAATTTATATTTTAAACGCCAAGTCACAAAGACGGAAAGGCGCGAAGTTTAAAATCCTTATGGCTTTGCGTCTTCGCGTTTAAAAGAATATAAATTAAATTCTGCCGGATAACTTAGTAGACAATCGGAAATTGATTCGATTTTTTGACTTTCAGGTAGCTTTTCTGTTTTTGATGAGTTTCTTTGTCGGAAAATGTTTTTATTTTTCAAAAAATTAGAGTTTATGTAAATTAGTTTTCGTAATGCCACGTATTGATTTTAATTCTAAAATTATGGATAGCGGCACAAGTTTTAAAGATTCTCTGAACGAAGTTGTCGACCCTAAGCCTGCACTCATCCTTAACGATTCTCATGCGTTTGGCGCTCCCTATGGCATGCTCCACTCTTACTCTAAAAGAGAAAATTTCCCTATTGTACTCTTTTTCTTCCTTCGTGAGTTCTCTGCCTCTGGGCTTTTTTATCGGTTGAGAAATAACAACTCCATCCGGTTTATATCCCTGATATCCGGCATCTTGGTACAGTTGACAGGGATAAGGAAAAGAATACATTGTATTGGCTATCGTCCGTCATGAGTTTTCCCGCTCACACTCGGACCGACAAAAAGAAACAGACAACAAGCCGTAATAATAACTGCATTTTTGACTATGTGCTTCTTTTTCTTTCCGCCGTAATTTTCCTGCTGCTCATCCCGATCAAGTCGGACGGGGAATTTCCCGCTCTGTCCCGTCATACAGCAAAATCATAAGACCATTCCGGTTCGACCGGATTTTGAGCAGTTTCCCGAACTCCTTTTGCGTTTCGGCAGGCATTGCCTCCACACCCCACAGGCATTGCTCAAGAATACGGTGCAAAACATGAATAAAACTGTTACAGTGTGTCTGATCCGGATCAAAACAGGCTGCATGATATTCCTGAAGCGGGTTGTTTTTCAAGTAAACCAATATGAAAAACAATCGGTCGGCAATGGTGGGAAACGAACTATTTTTATAGATGATAAAACTTTGCCGGTTATCGCGAAACTTTCCGCTCATATCGTATTGAGAGAAATACTCATTTTCTCGGACTGTTCCGTGGAAAAACCCGTCAAAGAATGGAAACTTTTTTCGTTATTTTGATAATCTGTATATTTCATCATGCAAAGGTACGTTCGCGCATGTAATATAAAAATTCTAATTTACATTAACTCTATTATACTTTTTTCAATCTCTCAAAATCACATTTTCTACAAACTATTTATCGTTCATTACATTAAAATACCCCCGTTCCTCTTTGAGAGCCGGGATATTTTCAATTCGTGATTTTTAATTTTTAATTGAACAATAAGTCTTTTCCGAATCAGTTCATTTTGAAGCTTTTCCGGGTTATATGTTGGTGCCGGCTTTCTACAATTTGGAATTATTTTGCTGAATTTAATGCCCTGAATTGCTTTTGTTATCAGGTTTTAAGTATTACTTTTGTGTCAAAACAAACATACTTTAACAGATGAACGATACACATTTAATGAATCGTGCGGCCGATAATATCCGCATTCTTTCTGCGGCCATGGTCGAAAAAGCAAAATCCGGACACCCCGGAGGCGCTATGGGAGGCGCAGATTTTATCAACGTTTTGTTTTCCGAGTTTTTGGTTTTTGATCCGGACAATCCTGAATGGACCGACAGAGACCGTTTCTTTTTGGATCCGGGACACATGTCGCCGATGTTATATTCGGTATTGGCATTGACGGGGAAATTTTCGCCGGATGAATTGATGCAATTCCGTCAATGGGGAAGTCCTACGCCCGGACATCCGGAAGTGGATGTGAAGCGTGGTATCGAGAATACTTCCGGCCCGCTGGGACAAGGTCATACCATGGGAGTCGGAGCCGCGATTGCCGAACGTTTCCTTGCCGCTCGTTTCAAAAACCGGATCAATCATAAAACGTATGCGTTTATTTCCGACGGCGGTGTCCAAGAGGAAATTTCCCAAGGCGCCGGAAGATTGGCCGGTTTTCTCGGATTGAGTAATTTCATTATGTTTTACGACTGTAACGGGGTTCAACTTTCATCCATGACGAATCAGGTGACAGCCGAAGACACCGGGCGAAAATATGAGGCGTGGGGATGGAATGTATTGCATATCAACGGAAATGATGCGAGAGAAATCCGTGAAGCTTTGACCCAAGCCAATGCCGAAACCAAACGTCCGACGTTGATTATCGGAAAAACGGTGATGGGAAAAGGAGTGGTGAAAGAGGATCATTCCCGTTATGAAGGGCAATGTGCTACGCACGGCATGCCGTTGAGCGAAGCCGGGGCTTCGTTCGATAAAACAGTCGAAAATCTGGGCGGAGATCCGAAAAATCCTTTCCGGATATTTCCCGATGTCGCCGATTTATATGCCAAACGGAAAGCGGAACTGAGAAAAATCGTTACGGAACGGAAAGCCGCTCACGCCGCATGGGAATCGGAAAATCCCGATTCGGCAAAAAAACTGAAAAAATTCTTTTCGAAAGAAATTCCGAACATTGATTATTCCGCCATCGAGCAAAAACCGGATCAGGCGACTCGTGCGGCATCGGCAACCGTGTTGGGCGTTTTCGCCAAACAAGTCGAAAATATGATCGTTGCTTCGGCGGATTTGGCCAACTCGGATAAAACCGACGGATTTTTGAAAAATACGACTGCCTTCACAAACGGTGATTTTACCGGGGCGTTTTTGCAAGCCGGTGTTTGCGAACTGACGATGGGTGCGATTATGAACGGTATTGCATTGCACGGCGGCATTATCTGTGCCTGCGGAACGTTTTTTGTTTTCTCCGATTACATGAAACCTGCCGTCCGCATGGCGGCGTTGCAGCAGCTTCCCGTGAAATATATTTGGACGCACGACGCTTTCCGCGTCGGTGAAGATGGTCCGACCCATCAACCGGTGGAACAGGAGGCGCAAATCCGTTTGTTGGAACAATTGAAAAATCATCACGGGCAAAACAGTTTGTTGGTGCTTCGTCCGGCCGATGTGCATGAAACAACCGCGGCGTGGAAGTTGGCGGTGGAAAATACGCAAACACCGACGGCATTGATTCTTTCCCGTCAGAACATCAAAAATTTACCTGCCGATTCGGGAAACAGATATCAAGAAGCGTTGCAGGCGGCAAAAGGTGCTTATGTCGTTCAAAAAGCGGTAGATCCGGACGTGGTGCTGCTGGCCAATGGTTCGGAAGTCGCCACATTGATTGATGTCGCCGTTTTGTTGAAAGAACGTAAAAATCTGAATGTTCAAGTGGTGTCCGCTCCGTCGGAAGGATTGTTTTTCAATCAACCGGAAGCCTACCGGTTGGAAGTGATTCCCGATCACGTTCCCGTGTTCGGATTGACGGCAGGTTTGCCTTCGACATTATATCGTCTTGCCGGTAAAAACGGCATGGTGCAAGGCTTGGATCATTTCGGTTATTCCGCCCCGTATAAAGTCTTGGACGAAAAATTCGGCTATACCGCCGAAACGGTTTATAATAACGTTGTTAAGTTTATTAATAAATAGACGGATAGAAGTTAAGAATTAAGAGTTGAGAGTTAAGAGTTTTCGGGATTAAAAAATGTATTTCATGGATAAGGAAATTATGTGGATTTCATTTGTTTTTATTATTTCGGTAAACTAAATAAAGTTCTTGACTATTAATATTTAATCATTACTCTTAATCGCCAACTTTTAACTCTTAATTTTTTAACTCTTAACTCTTAATTCTTAACTCTTAATTCTTAACTCTTAACTTTAAGTCCTTGTGGAAAATAAGATTATAGGAATAGCATCCGATCATGCGGGTTTTGAAATGAAGCGCCGGTTGATTGACCAAATGCAGAAGGAAGGTATTGTGCTTAAAGATTTCGGCACTTATAGCGCAGAACGGTGCGATTACCCGGATTTCGGACATGCGTTGGCTGTTGCAGTGGAAACCGGCGAATGTTCCGTCGGAATTGCGATTTGCGGTTCCGGAAACGGAATTAACATGGTGTTGAATAAACATCCGAAGATCAGGGCCGCTCTTTGTTGGACGCCCGAAATCGCACAATTGGGCCGGGCGCATAACGATGCCAATGTTCTGTCATTGCCGGGCCGGTTTATAACCGTCGAAGAGGCGTTCGACATTGTACATGTATTTTTGTCGACACCGTTTGAAGGCGGAAGACACTTGTGCCGGATCAAGAAAATACCGCTGACATGAAATAAATGAACGTATTGCCGGAAAATCGATTTATTTTTATGTCAAAGATAAATAAACCCGACAAAAGTCCATTCCGATAAAATCGGTCATTTGATTTTCGGGAACGGGCTTTTGTGTTTTTAATAAAAATCCGCAAATTGTAAGTACCCGGAAAAATTTAATTTAAATTATTTTAAACGCGAAGATGCAAGGACACAAAGCCGCAAAGATTTTAAACTTCGCGTCTTTTCGCCTTTGTGACTTGGCGTTTAAAATATAAACTATTTTTCCACCATACTTAAAATCGTGAAATTGTGAAATCGTAAAATTATTTGATCAGGTTTCGCAAATAAGAATCAAGATCGTCTTCCTTTTCCAACCCCAACCTGACTTTTATCCGGTGGCGTGCCTGACGGACGCTGGCAAGTTCGACCGCAAAACAGCGGGCAATGGATGCCGTATCCATTCCGATCACGAAACAAACGCAATATTTAATATAAATCAACGGAAGATTTCCTTTGACATATTCTTTTTCGAAACGTTTGAGAAACATATCTCCGATTTTCGACAAATTATGAAGATATTGTTGCCGATAAGGATTTGACTCCAGCTTGGACGTGATCAATGAAGTGATTTTTTCGACGATGTTTTCGACCGAATGATAATCAGGTTCGATATTGGGTTGTTTGACGAGGAAGCTCAAGTCGTACTTTTTCACCCTGTCCGAATATTCGTTCAATTGTTTGAGCAGTTGTTCTTTTTCTTCCATCAGCGCGTTTAACTCGTCTTTTTTGCCTTTTATCTGGCGGTCTTTGAAATGAACTTCCAGCAACGCCTCATATTTTTCGAGTTCTATCCGGATTAATTCCTCCTCCTGCAGTTTATTTCTGAGTTCGGCCTTTTCTTTTTCCATTTCCGCAATTTGCAGCCGATCGGCAATCGATTTCCGCTTCAACCTCATCCAATGAAGAACCAACACCGATGCAAAAATGATTAAAATACAGACTCCCGCGATCAGGATGTTTATTTTTCGTTGATATTGCGTTTCCTGTTTCAACCGGCGGATATCTTGTTCTTTCTTTTCCGTTTCGTATTTGGTTTGCAGGTCTTGGATAATCGTATAGCGATCTTTGTTGTACAATTTGTCTTTGTATTCCGACCTTAACCGTTCACATTCGAGCGCCCGTTGATAATTACCTTCCGCCTCGTATTCTTTAGCCAACATTTCATACAAATTGGCGTATCGGGAATAATCGACTGTTGTCGTACAGCTTTCCATCAAAGACAATTGGATGTTGTATTCTTTTCGGGCTTCTTTCAGCTTTCCTTTTTTGAACAAGGCGTTTCCTTTCAACCAGTGATAAGACATTTGTATGAATGTATCCGCCGGATTGGCGAATTCTTTTGTTTTTTCAAGATAGTAAAATACAGAATCGGCATTCCAATCCGGCAGTTCCATATTGTAATCGGCCCAACTCCGGTAATTGTAGGCAACGCTGTATTTAAACAGGTTACTCGGGTTTTTGATCGAATTGAAAACCTGAATGGCTTTATTGTTGTATATAATGGCAGAATCCAGAAAAACGGTTTTTGTTTTGTCTTTATCGGATAGAAAGCTGTAATAATTAGACGTAATCGAGTAGGTGTTGATTAAGTCGTCGGGTTGATTGGATTTCAAAGCCTGCGGAAGCATTTTATCGATAATTTTTTTTAAATTTTCGACATCCCGTCGTGCAGAATATGAAAAAGCCAAACTGAAATATAGCGGAATCAGTCTGTCTTTTAATGCTTCGGTTTGTTCGAAATAAGGCATTGCCTTATAAAAATACGCATGTGCTTCCTGTTCGTTGACATTATCATTGTAATAATTTCCCCAAGCATAGTAATAAAGTCCCAAGGCTTCCGGGTCATACGCTTTGTCGGCAAAGGATGAAGCGGTAATTAACATTTGCCCGGCTTTGTCCGAGTCCCAAAGACAGGAATAATACATGGATAAAGTAGAGTAAAGACGCACTAATTTGTTGTTGTCCAAACGTGTTTTTCCTTCATCAAGAATATGCTTGAAAATATCGATTTTTTGTTCATAAGAAAAATATTGTGTTTGGCAGGTCAGGTGGTATTTTTGGTCTAAAGAAACGCCTTTGTCATTCAGGAGGTGTATGATGGAATCGTAGGAAAGTTCATGTTGCAAAGGATTGTTTTCTTTGTTTTTTGCGGATAAAAGAAAACCGGAACCGATAAAAATCAAGAAAAGGAATAGATTCAAGGTATTATATTCCGTTTTGTGAAATTTCATGTAATTTAACAATAATTTTATATAAAAATAGTGGGAGAATAGCAGAAAAAATGTACTTTTGCCACAATTATTTATTCCTGCATTTTTCGTTTAAATACCCTTTAATTTTACCGAAAATGACTAAAAAACGAAGATTTCATTCTTTATGCGATTTACAGATCAGTGATCAAATTTCATTGATTTGTGTCGATACCCTCTTTCCGGGAAGTGGGGGATTTAATCGTCTTTTCCCTTTATGTGTTTTTGATTTCAGCCGGCAAATGTAACATAAACTAACTTAAATTATTCATAGAAATGAGAAAATTTATTATTACCGCAGCCTTTGCATTCGGATTGTTCTGTATGGCGCAAGCTCAAGTTTCAATTCCGGTTTCTTCGACCCCGGACCCCGTATTTGACGGAGATGAACCCATTATGCCCTTTTCTGATAATCAGACGAATAAGCCTATTTTTAAATTATTCGGCATCCAAGATTATCAAATTGATTACTTTGTGGTTTATCAAAACGGACGAATCCTGTACCAATCCAATGATCAAACGACATTGAATAATCTGCCTCCGGGAATTTACGTTTTGGAAATCCATACCACCAATGTGGGTATCGTTGTTGAAACCTTTGTAAAAGCATAAATTTATCAAAAACCGGGCATAAAAAATATCGTTTTATCCTTGTTTTGACTCTGATTTTTCAGATTCGATAACATTTAACAATCAATCCTTCTTATAAAGTGCTATTTGTTAATTGTATATCAATTTTTCGGAAAAATCGGATTTTGTAACCGATAGACACTCGATTTGATAATTATCCCATGCATTCTGTATCAGGGATAAATAATCGAATCGTAGAGGGGTTGATTATATTATTATATCCGGTAACTTACATTTACATTCATCAGTCCGCTTTTGCTCCCCCCTTCGGGGAGCGGAGGCTCTAAGCTTTGATGCCTGCTGCACCGGTTTTATATTTCTTTGTCGTCACGACAAAAAATGCAAAATAAAATATCCGGTGCAGAGCATCAAAATGAATGAATCAAATGTGAGTGAATAGTCGTGCCTACAGGGATATTGGAGTAATAGCGGAAGATGCAGGAAAAACGGTTTTGAACCGGCGTTTTTTTATACAATTTGTTATTAGTTAAGTACCCGGAAAAATTTAATTTAAATTATTTTAAACGCGAAGATGCAAAGACACAAAGCCGCAAAGATTTTAAACTTCGCGTCTTTCCGCCTTTGCGACTTGGCGTTTAAAATATAAACTATTTTTTCCACCAATACTTAATCTTAAAAAATACAAGATTTTGTCTTTCGGGCGAATGGCGATAAACGGTGTGCGAAGTAAACGAATAGACAAGTCATGTAGTGACGGCACAATGCGGATGCGGACAAATTCCGTCCCTGTATGACTTCACCGGCACTTACCGTATACTATTACCATAGAGACGCAGCATACCATGTCTCTACATGTTCCGGATTTCATGGATTTGCTCAATCATCCCATTCCACCATCCAACTCTTAACTTTTAACTTTTAACTCTTAATTCTTAACTCTTAACTCCTCCCGCCATCAAGCAAGAGGATGATTTTCCTTAAATATTTTCAGACGTTCTGCAAGAAGGTCATATTGATGGTCTTTGATAAAGGAAGTGCAGGCACGAAGACCTTCCTGCTCACTACCCGTCGTGGCCAAAGAAATGGCGCTGATTCCGTAAAAAATCAATTCACGCATCAGTTCGCCGCCGGCCATTCCGGGATAACGAATCGTAAAGTAGAACCCATCGCCCACCTTTTCGTCAAGATCTTTATCATAAACAATTTCAAAATTATTTTCCAGAAAAATTTCCTTCATGCGCTTGGCACGCCGTGCATATTCTTTGACATCGTCCAGAAAATGAAAACGACCTTCGTTGGCCGCTTTCATCACCGCAGCCAACGCATATTGCGCAGAATGGCTCGTCCCCGATGAAATGGCATATAACGCCCGGTGAATGAAAACGCTTCCGAAAGTTCCGATACCGTAACGGGCTTGCAATGCCGGATAAGTCCGTTGATACAATTTATCGGAAATAGCGACGACACCGATCCTTTGCCCGGCATAACTGAACGCTTTGGATCCGGAAATAAGCAATATGTAATAATCGGTATATTTGGCCACGGAAACTTGGAAAGGCGGTTGAAAAGGCGTTCCCAAATCCCGGCGGAAATCCATGGCAAAATAGGCAAGGTCTTCCAAAACAACCACATCGTATTTCATCGACAAACCGCCGATGATTTGCAATTCTTCGTCATTCAAACAGAACCATGCGGGGTTATTCGGATTGGAATAGATAATTGCCGCAATGTTTCCCTTTTGCAAATATTCTTCCAATTTATTCTTTAATTTTTTGCCGCGGTAATGATAGACATCAAAGGATACGGATTTATATCCCAAAACTCCGATCTGCATTTTCTGAACCGGGAATCCGGGATCGATAAACAAAATCGTATCTTTCTTTTCATCGCATTGTCCGCATACCAAAAACGAGGTAAATGTCCCCTGCATGGAGCCTACGACCGGCACACAACCTTGCGGCAAAACATCTATATCGATAAACGCTTTGATAAAGCGGGAAGCTTCTTCTTTTAACTCGGGCAAGCCGTCGATAACCGGATAAATGGAGGCCACCCCGTTTTTCAATGCTTCGATCTCCGCTTCTACAGCCACTTTCGGAGCCGGGAGTCCGGGAACGCCCATTTCCATGTGAATAAATTCTTGTCCGGTCAATTTTTCTATTTGTCCCGAAATGGCAACAACTTCCCTGATGGTCGCATTTCCGAAATCAGGAATATTGAATTGGTCAATCACAGATTGAACAACGGTTGAATCGATGGGTGGGTTCATTGGGTTAAAAGTTAAGAGTTAAGAGTTAAGAATTATGGGTTATAGGGGTTTATATAATATATTTTTATTGTCCGGAAAAAGTGACCTTCATTTGATCATAGAGGATTAATGCGCTGAATATGCATTCGGTGGATGCTTTTTCAAGCGGTAAATCCGGATTTTTTCCGGAATAGACGAATGTTTCGGCCGAAAAACTATCGGAAACAAACTGATCGTTTTCCACCGCCGATTGAATAAAATAAGTGATAGCGGGATCCGGAATGACGTCATTCAAATATTTGACAAAAACAAGCTTTCCCGAACGAAAAAAAGCGATGGTAACCGTCAAAACATCACCGCTTTCCGATTCATCCACCGCATATATTTTTACAATTTCTCTTTGATCGTCGAACATCACCCGGCATCGGAACAAGCCTCCGTTATCAACGACAGAATCGGTATAAACAGTTTTTTCGATGTCCGGCACAAAACGGGTGACCAAAGAATCGCTCTCCCAATGTTTCCGAAAAAGGATATTTACTTTTTCGACCGCCGCAGTATCCTGATGGTTCTCAACCGCCGGTTGCGGAAATCCGCCGGATTCTTTTTTCTTACATCCGGAAAATGACCCTAACAGGGTCAACCCACATAAAAACACCCCGATAAGGGCAATTTTCTTCAATAAACAATTATTCATCGTCGAAGCCGAATAAAGATTTTGCATTGTTTGTCGTTATTTCATCCATCTCTCTTTCAGACAGGCGGTAAATGTCCGCCAATTTTTGAAGCGTCCCGGCCATGTAAGCCGGTTCGTTCCGCTTGCCGCGATACGGCACGGGACTTAAATAAGGAGCGTCTGTTTCCAATACCGGAAATTCCGGCGGAACAGATGAAAGCGTATTGCCCAAAGAAGAATTTTTAAAGGTGACTATTCCATTGATTCCCATTTTGAAGGTTTGCAGATTCATGATTTCACGCGCTTCATCCACACTTCCCCCGAAACTGTGGAAAACACCTTTCAGGGTTTCCGGCCCGACTTTGTAAATGCTTTCCATCACATACGGAAACGAATCCCTGACATGAATGACTACCGGCAGATTCAATGCTTTCGCCCAAGTCAGTTGTTCCTCAAAGGCGGTGATCTGTTCCTTCAGAAAAGTCCGGTCCCAATGCAAATCGATTCCGATTTCCCCGATTGCCCGGTATGTTCTTTTTTGCAGCCAAGCCACCACCCGGTTCAACCGCCGGATATAATCTTCTTTGATGCTCGTGGGATGAATCCCCATCATTGCCGAACAATATCCGTCGTATTCATTTTCGGTTCGATGCAAAGCTTCCACCGTCGAATCATCGACATTCGGCATCAGAATCTTCGTCACTCCCGCCGCCCGGGCCCGTTCGATCACAGCCGGCAAGTCTTCCGAAAAATCCTTCAAAAAAAGATGAGCGTGAGTATCAATCATCAGCTTCCGTCGTTTCTTCCGTTCCCTCTTTCTCGTCTTTTCTCAAATAATAAATGACGCCGAACTGCTTGCATTTATCCAACCGGCTCTGTAATGGCAGGCTTTCATATTTTTTCTCCACCTGATTCCAAATATCAAGAATAATGGCATCTCCGCGTTCTCTGAGATCGGACAAACTTTTCAAACTTTCAGCGGTTTTTCCCTTCAAATTTTTCTGCATCAGATAACCGTCCTTAAACACATCGTAATGCACGGTTACTTTCGCAATGGTAGGCGTATAAATCGGTATTCCACCGTTAGCGATCCGTCTCTGTTCTCCCTCGATGATTTTGCGCCCCCACTCCATCACCGCATTTTCCGAAGTCATTTCGGGAACCGAAAAATTGTCGGGATTCAACCCGTAAAACGTTTTATATTCTTTTTTGATTTCTCCCCGAATGACACATAAATTAATCACCTGTATAAAATGAGAAATATATAATTGTGCCTGTTTAAGCAACGGCTGATATTTTTTATTTTCCCGTACTTGTTGTTCAAAATTCTGTTTATAACTGCGCCGGGTGATTTCGAAAATATCCAGAAACGACCGCGCTTCGTCCAATGTCCGGAAAGAAATTGTCATATTGTTCGGATTTTCGGCAAGTACCATATTCACGGCCAATCTCAAAGACCGGATCCTTGCTTCATCTGTATTGGGTAATCTTCTATACGGCATAATTTTTTCATTTACAATTAGAGATTCAGTATTGTTAAAACATATATTTTACCATTTATGTTTTAATCATCTTGCTTTTCCGGCAAAAGAACCGTTAAAATTGCCGGTTCATCAAATTCCCGGCCAATAAAATCAATTCCTGTTTTCGTGCATGCTCCACGCTTACTTTCTCCAAACAATCCATGGCATTTTTATAATAAAAAACCGCTTTTTCTTCACCAATATCTTTAATATTCAATTGATTATAGATTTCCGTCACTTGTCTGACCTTCTCGTCCCGGTCAAAAGCCGGCAATGAAATCCAATGATTCAAAACATCCTTTTGCCGGGAATCGGCATGCTCCAACGCTTTGATCAATAAAAACGTTTTCTTGTTACAGACAATGTCGCCGCCGATATTTTTCCCGAACACGGAAGCATCGCCATATACGTCCAATAAATCATCCTTCAACTGGAAAGCCAATCCGATGTTAATCCCGAAATCATATAAATACCGGGCATCGAGCGGATCGGCATTTCCCGCAAAAGCGCCTGTTTTCAAGGCACACCCCAATAATACGGCGGTCTTTAACCGGATCATTTCAAGATATTCCTCCTCGGTCACCCGGTCGCGAGTCTCAAAATCCATATCGAATTGTTGACCTTCGCAAACTTCCCTTGCGGTGGTCGAGAATAAATTCAATACTTCGGACAAAATTTCAGGTTTGCAAGATGAAACATATTGATAGGCAAGGATCAGCATGGCATCACCGGAAAGAATGGCGGTATTGTCGTTCCATTTTTTATGAATGGTCGGTTTTCCCCGTCGCATATCCGACCGGTCCATCAAATCATCGTGCATTAACGTGAAATTATGAAAAATTTCGATCCCCAATGCCGGATCGACAGCCGGTTCCACCTCATCGGAAAACAGATTGCAGGACATCAATACCAATGCCGGGCGTATTTTCTTTCCTCCCAACGACAACATGTAACGAATCGGCTCATACAACCTTTCGGGAGCCTTTGTTACGGATAAAATCTGATTTTCTCTTTGACTGAGAAGGGTAGTTAGTTGAGCAAATGAGAACATACTTCGATGAGAATTATAAAGAATAAATAACTGTTTTTTTAGATTCTTCAAAGATAGATTGTTTTTTCGGAAAAAGAAAGTTTTTCTTTGAGAAGGGATGCTTTTGACTCCGTCGAACGTTGTTTCAAATTATGTCACAATGTTTATTTTACCCGATGCGGGACAACCTTTCCGGTTTTTGGTCTGTTTTTTTAAAATAATTGCCGGTTGCATAAAACCGTTTTTTAAATAATCACAATTTTGAAACGTGTTTTTGTCTTGAATTACATTTTGGGGAACGTGTTTTTGAATGAGGCATGAAAAGCGTGTGACGATGGGAGGGGCCGATTCCGGTAAATCGGAATGAATATTTGATTCGGTGTGCGAATAACGCACGGTTTGCAAAACCACGCAAACGAAAAGGTCGTAATTTTGGTTAAAAAAAGTTTAAGATGTTATTTTATATTTGGTATTGTCAATCTTATATAGGATTAAAAAAAATTATTCAACAAAGGTCCATTTAGCAGTTAACCAGTCTCATCTTTATTTCCTTATTTAATACAATAAATGTCGATAAAATCCTATGAAATAAGCGAATAATAGCATAGATCAAATGCATTCCCGGGCTACTTAGGGAACCGTAAAAATAAAGGTCATCTATATCTATTTAACAATACCTCCCGATATTTTACTTTTTTTACACTTTTGCGTAAAATATAAAATAGCATTCTATATAAAAATAACACCTTAACTTTTTTCTTAACCGTAATTTCCGATATAAATAAAATTGCTATATTTGTGCTTTATTCCCGGAGTACGTTTGCGGCGTGCCGGTAATGTTAAAAAAATA
>JGI24699J35502_11134115_pt1 | contig 32686 bp, 25 predicted proteins | sample TergutMp193P4_FD_35502 | JGI IMG/M metagenome (IMG submission 35502)
GCCGACTATCATAGCGTCAGGCAGAAATTCTACAGCGACTTTTTTGATATTTTTGATAAATCTTTTTGGAGGTTGGACAGTAGCGTTATGGATTTTTATTTTTATTTGGGCGTTTTGCGAAAAAAAGAAATAACATCTATGAAAAAAAACGGTAAAGTTATTGTAGCATTTTTACTCATATTTACGGTAATTATAGCAAACAAAAATATAAATCCGTCCGGCTGAGCAGGTCAGTTGCGCAAGGCTGCAAGTAATTAATATACAAGGCATCCAAATTTACCTGCAAAGTTTCGGCGTCATTAATTCATAATTTTATAACGAACTATATTGTATTTGAATATCTATTTTAAATATATGTTTTTAAACATATTATTTTTTTTGTTGGTTGAATACATATTCATTACTTTTGTCCAAATATCAGCACAGTACAGCACAGTATGGGTTAAGACAATATATAGAGGAACTGAAAGCATAAAATATTAAATACTAACAATTTATAATTATAATCTCATGAAAAAAATTACTTTATTAATGCTTTTAACAGCATTTGCTCTTTTTGCGAATGCTCAACTTCAATTAAACACAGCCCCTTTTGCTCTTTCGGACCATCGGCTAAATGCAGGTATTAATGTGGATACTTTACGAAATTGTCCCCCTATTGATGGGATTACGACGTCTGAAGTGTGGGATATTGATTTCACTTGGCATTGGACTCCTTCCAAAGTGGGAAATTGGTCTCTTGACGCAACAGACGTTACAACAGGTTGCAGAACTACGGGAGCTCCAACGGTGGTTAATTCTTTTTACCATTGGGCAGGTATTCCTGACGCGGATGCTGCAAGCTACCCTAATGCGGCGCCCGCTGGAGAATATTTATTTTCTCCGCAAACAGTCAGTACTCGCGACGGCTTTGTAGCGAGAATTAAATCAAAAGACGGAACTATTCAAGACGTAGCGCGGAATCCGGCTAGTCAATTTTCCCAAACCCAATCAGGATTCTTTAGCCTTGGAGGAAATATGAATGGCGGTGGAGACCCTGTTTGGTTCGCCAGCATAGCCGATATGATGACATACATGAAATCTGGAATGAAAGTTCTTAGCGATAATACATATCAAAATAACAAAATGAATGGTAATGATCCGAGATCAGACTACGGTTCGCTTCATGAAGGTCTTCATACGCATGTTACTAATGCTGATTTTCCCAATGGTTTAAATACTGCGGATTCAGCTTTGGTTGTTGTTCTTCCCAAAGATGGTAACGAAGCATTGAGTATCTATCCAGGTATCTTCAAAGAAATTGATATGCGTTTTTCTTTCCGCTCAGACAGGCAACAATGGACTCGCGACATTACATTCGATATTTCTACGCTTGATCCGGGCAACACCGGTAAAACTGCTGATTGGGATGTAATTATAAGTTTAACATACAATAATTTAGCTCCTAATCCTGAGAGAGATAACACCGATTCTTTGCAGTTGGGAGACAATGGAACGATTGTGGGCGGCTATCGATTTGCCAATCCTATAAATACCTTAGACACGATACAAGTAGGAAGACGTTGGAAAGCGGCTACTTACACAACCGGTTCCGCTCCTGTGACTATCAACGTAAATAAAGTAATGGGATTAAAACCATACGAATTGTTTAACAGAACCATTGTAATTGCACTCCAAACAAAAGGCACAGAAGGTGAAACAGATAATCCATCGGGAACTTATGATCCTATCATTGCAATTGATAATATCAAATGGGGAGGTTGGAATGTACAGCTTGACGCTGCAACATGGGCTGCACAAGGACCGCTTCTTCCGTTAAGAGAGGAAGGTGAACCCGAAGGCAGAGCATGGGATTTCACAAGCTGGAGCGCAGAAACATTAGCGAACTTGGCAGCAGACCCAACAAATTGGAATCCTGCCAGTACCACAAGATATAACAACATACCGGTGATTCCTGCCGATATGCCTATTGTGGCAAATGGTGTTGAAATTAAAGAATTAAAGGATTTAACTTTTAACCAATTAAATGGAGACAGACTTCGCATCGACTATGGTACGGACAGTAACCAGTCACGAATTTCATTAAATGCGGCAAACATTAGCGTTAATGTGCCGAATTGTAAAGCGGGAGAAATTATCAAAATTGCTTTTAGAACTACCACCGACGGTTCTGCACGAGGACTTACTCCAACTAATGCTACAGGAGACGATACTCAATCTTCAAGCAGCTCTGATGACCCCATTACAAATACTTATATCGTAACTGCTGATGGTACTGCTACTTTTACAACTACCGCCGGATTGCAAATTTTCAAAATTACAGCAAGCGGAAACGGACTCATAACAAGTATTCCTAAAATAACCCATGAAGCAAAAGTGGTCATAAGAAGCGAATATTTTGATTTAACCGGTAGAAGAGTAAATGCAAATACAAAAGGCTTCCTAATTCAAAAAATGTATTATGAAGATGGTACTACAGGCAGCAAAAAACTTTTCGTTTACTACTAATCCGAAAATTAAAACTATCGTTTAATTAAAATAATGTTCATGGAAATGCTTCATTTATTTTCTAAAGCAGTAATCGGAAAATGGACAAAAATTTTCGGTCTGTGTATTTTTGCAAGTTGTATTGTCTCTTGTATCGATGGATACAAGGACAATACAATTTGGTCGTCCAGTGTAAAAGACACTCAATTAGAATCTCCTGCAGCTGATAAAATAACTATCGCATTCAGTGCAGATGGTACAACGCAGACAATTGGATGGCCTCTCGTACCGGGGGCAGGCGGTTACTCTGTTTCTGTATATTGTGTAGATGATCCTGATAATCCATCTGTTGTTGGCGAAGAAAATCAAATTGTGGATGGAGTATCGGCTAAATATCCGGCTACGGAAGACACTCGCTACAAAGTAGCAATCAGGACTTTGGGTAATCCGAAGAACAACAACACGGAGGCAGCTACCGCAACGGAAAAGTTTTATGACAATATGTTGCCGGTTACTGCTATTATTCCGAATGGAACAAATCTTACGGATTATTTTACAATGAATCCTATACCTGTAAGCACTACAGAATTGTGCTATGAATTGGAAGCCGGCGGATCCTATACCATGAACGGTGATATCATGCAAGGAATGACAGCTGTAACTATTCGAGGCGACAAAGTTGACCATGCCAACGTGACTGCAATAGATGGATCTTTTGTCAACGACGGCGCCGGATTCAAATTGAAGTTCATCGATATAGACTATTCCAATTTTTCAGGAGGTTCAAGTAATGCAATCATTCTAATGAATTCGACTTTTAACGCAGTTGGCATGGATTTATCAGAAACCGGACATCTTGTTATACCGACGACCGCTTCAATTGCCTTGCAATCATGCAAATTCACAGGGATTAAGTATTACCTCTTTTATGACAACAGTCAAAAATATGCCATAGGCACATTCCTTATCAAAGATTGTATTATTGGACAAAATACAAATACTTTCAGTAATGCATTGATACGCTTTGCGGCAGGAATAGTTAAAGATTTTACTATGATTAACAGTACTATATACAACGAGTTGGCTCCAAGTAATTCGAGTAATCGCTTCATGCAGATTTCTGCAAATGGTAGCGCAGCTAATGTTAAGCCAACGATGGAAACATGGTCTGGCGGAAGTTTGTCGATTACCAACTGTACATTTTGGCAAGCTGGAAAAGAGGCGCAATCTTTTAACTCAAATGGTCCTATGGGAAATACCAGCGACAAAGTAACCATTCAAAATAATATTTTTGTTGATTCCTATGAAAACGGACGTATTATCAGCCGTTTTCGTAGGGGAAACACCTCAGCTGTCTATTCAGGAGGTCAAAATACGCAGTGGTATAACGGACAACTTTTTACGGGAAGCCAAGATGTTACGGCAGATGTTGCATATTTTACTGCTGATCCGATGCTAACCTATTTAGGCAATGGAGAATTTAGAATGGCAGGTGCTACCCAAATAACAGCTCGTACCGGCGATCCACGCTGGTTGCCGGCAAAATAATGAGATAACAACAATCTTAAATTTTCAAAAGCTATAAATTAAATGAATAAACTCAATAAATTAATATGTTTGCTGTTATCCGCAACATTTTCATTATCATTAACGGCACAATCAAACACACGTACAATAAAAGGCGTTGTATATGATGAAAATAAAGAGCCTGTTATAGGTGCGAACGTAACGGTTATAGACGATGTAATTGGCACAGTTACCGATATGAACGGTAAATTTACTTTACCCAATGTGAATGTTAATAAAAAAACTATTGAAATTAGTTATATCGGTTATAAAACGCAAAAAGTGGATATTACCTCACAGTCGGAAGTAAATGTATTTCTTGTCCTCAACGATAATAATTTGGATGAAGTTGTGGTAGTAGGTTATGGTACTCAAAAGAAAGCCCACCTGACTGGTTCGGTAGCAACTTTGGCTCCGACGGAAATCGCAGATCTTTCAGTAACCAGCCTGAGTGCGGCATTGGAGGGCATGATAACCGGCGTGAGCGTGAATCAATCAAGTAATCGTCCAGGCGAGCCTGCGCATATCATTATCCGCAATAGCGATTTATCGCCCGGCGCTCCCTCAGCCAGCACCGGATTATTGGTACCATTATATGTAATTGATGACTACATTACCGACGAAACAACTTTCAACAATTTAGATCCTAATATGATTGAAAGTATCTCTGTTCTTAAAGATGCTGCGGCAGCCATTTACGGAGCACGTTCAGCACAGGGGGTTATCCTCGTCAGAACCAAACGTGGGCAAATAGGCAAACCAAAAATTTCCTACAATGGACAATTTGGCTACACTGATGAATTTTACCGTTCTAAAATGATGGATTCCTATAATTATGGCGTGACGTGGAATGCGATACGCGTAGCCGATCCCACTCAAACCGGATTCGATCCTCTTAGATACTTGTTCCAAGCTGATGAGTTGGAAGCTATGAAGTCGTTGAATTACGACTTGTTGGACAAATATTGGAGTCCGGCTTTGACTCAAAAACATAGCGTCAACGTAAGCGGTGGTAACGAAAACTCTACCTACTTTGGCGGCATATCTTATATTACACAAGACGGAAACTTAGGCAAAATAGACTATAATCGATGGAATTATCGTGTAGGTATGGATGTAAAAATCAATAAATGGACAAAAGCATCCTTGCAAGTATCGGGTGATTATGGAAATACAAGAAAAGCAAACAACAAGGTCGGCGGAACAAATGCTGAAAAAGATTATGTTATATTGCTGACCCGTCCGCGCTATATTCCCGAATATGTTACTGATCCGTCCGGCAATAATTTGCCGATTCCTGCTTATGGCATTACAAACGGGCAAATAGAGCAATCTCAGGGATACAACTACAGAGAGATAGAAAATATGGACAATTTCCTAAAAAATATGCCGCAAAACATGGTGATTAATACGGCGCTTGAGTATGAATTTGGATGGAACAAAATTTTAAGGGGTTTGAAGCTCAGAGCAACCTATTCGAAAAGTATCGGTACAACAAAGGACAACGAGTACGGCTCTGCATATACGCTCTATATGTTTCCTGTTGGGATAAATGGCAGAGGCGGCAGCGGCAATCACCTATATGTAGGAACCGATGGTTATCCCTTGGATTTTTCAAACATAACTACTGTTTCTGTTGACAACGGCAATTATCTCCGTAGAAATATGAGCCGTAGCGATAATTATCAGTTTAACTTTTATACTACATACGCGCGTACTTTCGGTTTAAACGATGTTAGCGCTTTATTTACCATTGAAAAATCTGAAAGTGAAAGCGAATATGTATGGGGTAATGTTACTTTACCTTATACTTTTACCAATTTGCAGTCGAATGGCGCCGATGGCGATCAGACTACAACATTTAACCGTTCGGAAGCTGGCACATTGTCGTATGCAGGGCGCTTGAATTATGCTTATGCCAGTAAATATCTGGCAGAATTTCAGATTCGCTCGGATGCCAGCACCAACTTTGCTCCAGAAAACTATTGGGGTGTATTTCCTTCTTTATCGTTAGGCTGGATTATTTCTGAAGAAAGCTGGTTCAATAATAATGTACACTTCATTGATTTCCTTAAAATTCGTGGTTCTTACGGTATTTTAGGCCGCGACAATGTTGCAGCGTGGGCTTGGCTGCAAACTTATGGCAGCGAAGTCGTTAAAGGACCAATCTTTGGCAACAATCCAAATTTGAATGCCGGAGCGCACTTCCAACTCCCAACTGCGGTACCTAATCGCAATTCTCATTGGGACAAAAGTTATAAGAGCAATCTAGGTTTGGACGTGAATTTCTTAAAAAACCGCTTGTCAGTGACTTTAGATGGTTATTATGACCAGGATAGAGATGTTTTCATGGCAATTACCAATTCTCCTGACTATCCGGGAACAGTGGGCGCAACGGCATCAGCATCCAATTATGGATCGTTAGATAATTATGGAGTAGAACTCTCCTTGGGATGGCGGGACAAAATAGGTAAAGACTTCAAGTATTGGGTGAAACTTAACACGGGATTAAGCGATAATAAGATTCTTAAGTATCCGTGGACAGACGCTTCTACGCGAGAGTTAGACGCTTTGATGCCGAATCAACGCAATGATCGTGGTTTATGGGGTTACGAATGTATTGGCATGTTCCGAAGCTATCAAGATATTGCCGAATACTTCGCCGAAAATAATCTCGTCACTTATATGGGAAAATCGCAAGTGGACGTTCATCCCGGAATGTTGATTTATAAAAATGTACGTGGTTCGCAAAAACCAGATGGCAGCTATTACGCTCCGGACGACCCAAATGATCCGATAGGTAACTTAATAGATAAGAATGACCGGATAAGAATATCGAATCGCACCAATAATATATATGGTTTTACGCTTAATTTTGGCGGTGACTACAAAAATCTTTCACTAACCGCACAACTCGGTGCAAGCTGGGGAAGCTATACCTTATTGCCAACGTATGCTATTAGTAACAGAAGTATCGTTTCTACTGCCAGTGGTTATGATGTAATGCAATATACCAATTTGCCCTCATTTTGGTCAGGCAATATGTTTGTTTATCAAGATGTTTTGGATGCGCAAGGCAGGATAGTAGCTCCGCAAAATTTGGATGCAAAATATCCAAACTTGCGTTTTACCGACGTCAATGCTGTACAATCTACTTTTTGGAAGGTAAACAATACCAATATTTTCCTGCGTAACGTTACGTTGACTTACGCTTTGCCGACAGTATGGATGAAAAAAGTAGGCATCGAAAGTTGCCGGTTTAACATTACCGGTCAGAATCTGTTGGAATTTTACAATCCCTATCCCGACAAATTCATGAGTCCAAATTCGGATTACAGTACATATCCCACTTTACGGAAAATCACTCTGGGATTAAATATTTCATTTTAATAAAGACGTAATGATGAAAAAAATAAATAAATTAGTTTTCAATGCTGTTCTAATGGCAATCATTTTCTTATGGATGGGATGCAGTGATGAGTTTTTGAAAGAGAAAACCAATTATGGCAATCTTACTCCCGAAATCTATAATGATTATACCGGCGCTTTGAGGAGAGTGGACGACGTCTATCTGCGTTTGTTGCCGAATGCCAATGATGGTCTAACATATAGAAGCCCAAGCGGCGGTAAGTCTGATATTCAATCACAATCGACCGAAGAGTTCAGCGGTCTTTCAAATTTTGTGAGCCCCGATGTGGTGATGACCACATCAAGTAATTTAGTCGATTGGTTTTATGTAAGCAAAGCTTCAAACTCCGGACCGTGGGGGGAAATACGCAATTGCAATGATGTGATTGCGGGTATATCTGGCGGTACTTTGCAGGAAGATCAAAAAAAACAATTGCTGGGACAAATATATTTTTTCCGGGCATGGCAATATTATCTATTTGTAAAAACATACGGAGGCGTACCCATTGTCGATAAAGTACAGGCGGCCGACGTGAGTGAAGCGCAAGATCTGGCGATTCCACGCGCAACCACTAAGGAATGTATTGATTTTATATGCAACGATTTGCAAACGGCTGCCGATATGTTGCCAAGCAGTTGGGGCAATGCTGATTTCGGGCGTATTACCAAAGGAGCAGCTTTAGCTTTAGCAGGGCGTGCGCGATTGCTCTATGCAAGTCCATTGTTTAATCGAGCCGACGACAAAGATCGTTGGCAAGCAGCTTATGATGCTAATAAAAAAGCGATTGACGCTTTGACTGAAGGCGGTTTTGGTTTAGCTTATAAAGATGCTCCCGGAATCAATGCTGCTGGTTGGTCAAAAATGTTTTCCGATTTCAACACTCCAGAAGCTGTATTTGTAACACTTTATAATAGAGTACACGACGATAATGCTGCGTACGAAATCTACAGAAACAACCATAGGGAACAAGGTTTGCGTCCCTCTAATGCTTCCGGTACTACGAGCAGTACAGGAACGACTGCGACTGCAATGATGGTGGATTTATTTCCTATGGCAGATGGTAAAAAACCGACAGAAGTAGGATTATACAATTACGACCCATTGAAGTTTTATGAGAATCGCGACCCTCGTTTCTATCGCTCGTTTGCATTTCCCGGTATATATTGGCGATTTGAAGGCAACCCGCTACTATGGCCTGATGTTTCCTCTCTTGCCGTCTATCCGGGATCTGACTATGTATTATGGAATTATGCATGGTATGGCGATGCTGGCAGACAAACGGATGCAAACTTGAGCGGCTTTGGTGCCGATATGTTGGGGCAAAATTATAAAGGTGTCTATGTTCGCAAACGTTCCAACGATTTTGATATGACAACGCCTACTCCTACCTGCTTGTATCGCTGGCCTGCAACTGCTGCGGAAAACCGTCAGGGTGCATTTGGCGAAGGCGCAATGTCGCACATAGAAATTCGCTATGCGGAAGTATTGCTCAATTTTGCTGAAGCTGCTTGTGGTATTGGTAATTATGCTGAAGCTGTACAAGTGCTGAAAGATATTCGTAAGCGCGCAGGATACACTAATGAAGCGAACAATTACGGTTTGGATGCTTCTTTGCTAAGCGATCGGGGTAAATTGTTTGGAGCTATTCTGTATGAACGGCAAATCGAATTAGCGTATGAAGGCAAGCGTTTCGACGACATGCGCCGTTGGCTGCTTTGGGACGGCGGTATTAATTTTAAACAAATAGACGGTGCGCCAAGTTCTTGGACTTTATCCGGGTTCAATGGCAATACCTGTTCTTATTTGGGTGTAGAGCCGTTCAACGGTAAACGCCGCGACAATATTGAGCTTCGCGCTAATGCTATTGCTCCTGAATCAAGCGACCAAGATCCACTTAAAAATAATCGCCCGGCACCTTTAGATTTGAAGTACGATTTAAGTACGCAATTCAGCGGCTTAGATAACTTTTATGATACTTATCTGACTCGTAAAATACGTAGAGGTGATGAAGAAGGTAAAGTAGTTACTTTTTTGCCGAAGTATTATTTCATTGGTCTTACGAACAGTGCACAAAGCAATAACATTACATTGAAACAGACCATTGGTTGGACGGATGCAACAAATGGTAACATTAATGGCACGTATGATCCCTTAGCAGAATAAAATAAAAATATAATCATGAGAAAAATTTCTTTTTTTATTATCAGCTTATTGGTAACAAGATTCAGCGTTTTTGCACAATATCCTAAAATTACTCCGGAAGTTGCGGCTCAATCTGCTGAACTCTTGCGGAAAGCAGAAGCTGCGTCCGATGCGGCATGGGAAAAAGCTTTGCCTATTATTGAAAAAGAAGCCAAAGAAGGAAAACCATATATTCCTTGGGCAGCCCGTCCAACCGATTTGCCACAGGCGAAAATTCCAGCTTTCCCTGGAGCGCAAGGAGGCGGAGCTTATAGCTTTGGAGGGCGCGGCGGTAAAGTAATTGTCGTCACCAGCCTTGAAGACAGCGGACCTGGAACCTTGCGTGATGCTTGCGAACAAGGCGGCGCTCGAATCGTGGTTTTTAATGTGGCAGGAATTATTCACCTGAAATCACCGATTTCTGTTCGTGCGCCTTATATTACTATTGCAGGACAGACCGCTCCCGGAGATGGAGTCTGTGTTGCCGGAGAAACTGTTTGGATTAATACACATGATGTAGTCGTTCGCCACATGCGTTTCCGACGGGGAGAAACATGGGTTGGACGCAGAGATGATTCTTTCGGCGGAAATCCGATTGGAAACATCATGCTTGATCACATTTCAGCCAGTTGGGGATTAGACGAAAATATATCTTTTTATCGCCACATGTTTGATCCGGAGGATGGCTCAAAAGAATTGAAATTACCGACAGTCAATGTTACGATTCAAAATTCGATTTCTTCACAAGCATTGGATACTTACAATCATGCTTTTGGAAGTACGCTGGGAGGAGAAAATTGTACATTCATGCGCAACCTTTGGGCGGATAATGCCGGGCGTAATCCTTCTGTTGGTTGGAACGGCATATTCAATTTTATAAATAACGTAGTATATAATTGGGTACATCGGACGGCAGATGGCGGCGATTATACCGCTTTATTTAATTTCATTAACAACTACTACAAACCGGGACCATTGACTCCTAAAGATTCTCCAGTTGGACATCGTATCTTGAAACCGGAATCCGGACGAAGTAAGTTGGGGTATTATGTATTTGGTCGAGTATATGCAAACGGAAATATTGTAGAAGGTTATCCCAATATCACCGCTGATAATTGGGCGGGCGGTATTCAGATACAAGAACAACCTGACACAAAAGGTTATACCGAAAAAATGAAATGGAACGAACCGTTTCCAATACAAAATCCATTTCCAATTATGACTGCGCAAGAAGCGTACGATTTTGTACTTAATAATGCTGGAGCTACTCTTCCAAAAAGAGATATTGTAGATCAGCGGGTGATTGAGCAAATTCGTAACGGCAAAGTCTATTACGACAAAAATGTGAAACCGGAAGAATTTTACCAATTTGAACACCGTCGTTTACCAGCCGACTCTTATAAGCAAGGCATTATTACCGATATCCGGCAAGTTGGCGGTTATCCCGAATACAAGGGAACACCTTACAAAGACAGCGATGGCGACGGAATGCCTGATGAATGGGAAAAGAAATACGGATTGAATCCCAACGATCCGTCCGATGCTATATTGGACATGAACGGTGATGGTTATACCAATATAGAAAAGTACATCAATGGCATTGACCCAAACAAAAAAGTGGATTGGACAAAACCCGAAAATAATCGGGATACTTTGTCCAGATAAAAGGGTTTGTTGTAGATATTTTTATTAAACATTTTAAAAATTAAAAATAAATATACTTATAGTGGGTATATTGTTGAGTATTTCTGCTAAAGTTCAGCAAGTAGCAGTAATAGGAACTTGATGCAACCGATAAGAACCCTATTTCCAGTGTAAACGTTGCAATTAAAGGAACTCAAGAGGAAACGATAAGAGACGGAGACGGATATTTGGATGTACTTTGTATCTATACTCCAAATTTGATAATGTCGGCGGATGAAAAACGCAATCTTCCGTTTTGGGTTATTGATCCTTCAGATATGTTTAATGCGTCTGGTAAGAAGAATTTGGAACAAACGGATATTAAAAACAGAATACATGAAAAAGTTATTCTTTTTAATTTTATTCTTCAGTATCTTGCTGTGCAGAGTTAATGCACAACAAAATACTGAATATGTAAAAAACTTGAAGCTCTACGGTCTGCATATAGATGCTGCTTCATCTGATAAAAAATTCCCCGATTTTTCTTACTGCGGATATATGGCAAGCAATTTCCCGATTCCAGATGTAAGCATCAAGGTGGTTGTTCCACCATCCAATGATGATGATACTGAATGTGTACAAAAAGCGATTGACCAAGTTGCGCAGTTGCCGATAGACAAAAACGGATTCCGCGGAACTATATTGCTGGAAGTAGGGGATTATAAGATTTCTGGAAGCCTCCGGATTACAGCTTCCGGAATAGTTTTGCGCGGGAGCGGTTGTGGAGAAAATGGTACGCGGCTTATAGCATCAGGGAAAGACCGCAGAACATTGATTCGTATCGTAGGAACCCACGATATGAAATCGAATGGCGACACACTGCATGTAGTGGATAATTACGTCCCTGTTGGCGCTATGGAATTGGCAATTGCTAACAATCACCATCTGAAAATCGGCGATAATATAATGCTTGTACGCCCTTCTACAAAAGAGTGGATCAATGTATTGGGAACCGATCATTTTGGAGGAGGAATAACCGCCTTAGGTTGGAAACCCAATGAACATAATATTTATTGGGATATGACAGTTGTTTCAGTTAACGGCAACCGAATTACGCTCGATGCTCCTATCACTACCGCTTTAGATGAGCAATTCGGAGGAGGCTACGTGATTCCGTATTCGTGGAAAGGCAGAATTTCCAATGTTGGCGTCGAAAATATGCAATGCATTTCCGAATATGATGTCAGGAATCCGAAAGATGAAGCTCATTCGTGGATGGCTGTTACGATGGAAAACGTTTCAGATGCGTGGGTAAGAAATGTAAATTTTAAACATTTTGCAGGTTCTGCCGTTTATGTACTTGAAACAGCTAAACGCATCACCGTAGAAAATTGTAAATCGCAAGAACCTGTTTCTGAAATAGGAGGACAGCGCCGTTATACATTTTTCACAATGGGGCAACAATGTCTTTTCCAACGTTTGTATGCCGAATATGGCTACCATGATTTTGCCGTTGGATTTTGCGCTCCGGGTCCCAATGCCTTTGTACAATGTTATGCATATCTGCCTTATAGTTTCAGTGGACCTGTCGATAGCTGGGCTTCCGGGGTTTTGTACGACATAGTTACTATAGATGGCAATGCCTTGAGTTATAAAAATCTTATGCAGGATGCACAAGGTGCGGGATGGAATGCTGCCAACAGCGTTTTTTGGCAATGTTCCGCATCTCTGATAAATTGTTTTGCTCCGCCTACGGCACAAAATTGGGCTTTTGGTTCTTGGTCGGAATTTTCAGGGAATGGTTATTGGGAAGACAGCAACAACCACATTCAGCCTCGCAGTTTATTTTATAGTCAATTGGAAAAAAGATTGGGAGATAAATATATTGACAGAGCATACCTGCTTCCTGTTGAGACAAATGCAACAAGTTCTCCAACAATCGAACAGGCGGAAGAACTAACGAAAGCCTCTATACTACCGGCAAAGACATTATCAGAATGGATCGATAAAGTTATTGCCGAACATCCGATACCGACAGACACAACAGGATTGAAAATCCCTCTCCTGAAAGAAAAAATAAAAAATATAGAGCTTGCTAAATCAGAAGCTCCTTTATCTATCAAAAACGGTTGGATAGTCCGTGGCGATGCTGTACAAACCGGCAAAAAACATGATATCACATGGTGGAATGGAACTGTTCAACCGGCTTATTTGAAAACCCTTGCTAAGCCTCATATAACGCGGTTTGTTCCGGGTCGGACAGGAACAGGATTAACCGATGATCTGGATGAAGTTGCCAATTGGATGAAAAATAATCATATCGTAGCTTTAGATCATAATTATGGATTATGGTATGATCGCCGTCGTGATGATCATGAACGTATTCGTCGAATCAACGGCGAAGTATGGTCCCCATTTTATGAACAACCATTTGCCCGTAGTGGCGAAGGAACTGCATTTGATGGCTTAAGCAAATATGATTTAACGAAGTACAACGATTGGTATTGGAATCGGTTAAAACAATTTGCCAATTTGGCTGATCAGAAAGGTTTAATTTTATTACATCAAAATTATTTTCAACACAATATTATAGAAGCAGGCGCACATTGGGTCGATTGCCCCTGGCGGCCGGCAAATAACATCAACAATACCGGATTTCCAGAGCCTGTTCCATTCGCTGGAGATAAACGGTTATTCATGGCAGAGCAATTTTATGATGTATCTAATCCTGTTCGGCGAAAATTGCATGAAGCTTATATTCGTCAATGTTTAAATAATTTCAGAGGAAATAATTCTGTTATTCATCTGATTAGCGCCGAATATACAGGACCCTTGCATTTTATTCAATTCTGGTTGGATGTAATTTTACAATGGGAAAAAGAAACGGGGGAAAAACCGCTAATCGCTTTGAGCGCGACTAAAGATGTGCAAGATGCTATTCTTGCCGATTCGGTCCGTGCGTCAATAGTCGATATTATAGACATTCGTTATTGGTTCAAGAGAGATAATGGAAGTTATTATGAGCCGCAAGGCGGAAAAAATCTTGCCCCACGTCAATATGCACGTCAGATAAAACCGGGCAATATTTCCTTTGATGCTGTATATCAGGCTGTGTTAGAATATAAAATGAAGTTTCCTGAAAAAGCGATAACCTATTATTCAGATGCATATCCTCAATATGCATGGGCATCATTTATGGCAGGGGGATCATTAGCGTGTCTGCCGAAAATAAAAGATAAAGAATTTTTAGAAGCAGCTTCAAAAATGAAACCTATGCCTGAGTTAAAAACAGATGATGTATTTGTACTGGGAAATCTTTCCTTCGGTTATATTATTTATCAAAAGGATGTAAATACAACTTTTGAATTAGAATCAATTGCCAAAGGAAATAAAGTTTTATATTTAAATCCTGAAACAGGAATTTTTGTAAATGATAAATCTCAAATAAAAGACACAAAGAAAGATAGCCTTATAATTTGGATAAAAAACAGGCATAGATGAAAAAAATCATATTCCTACTATTAGCAATAATAACTTTATTTTCATGTAATGCAAAAGAAAAGGAAGTTTATCTCTTTACTTCTTTTCATGAACCTGCCGACGAAGGTTTGTGTTTCCTTTACAGCTACGATGGTTTTCATTGGGACAGTATTCCAGGTATTTTTTTGAAACCAGAAGTAGGAGTACAGAAGATAATGCGTGACCCTAGCATGACGCAAGGACCGGACGGTACATTTCATCTGGTTTGGACTTGCAGTTGGAAAGGAGATCCGGGCTTTGGCTATGCATCATCTAAAGACTTAATTCACTGGTCGGAACAAAAACACATTCCCGTCATGGCTTTCGATACATCAACTGTTAATGTTTGGGCGCCGGAAATCTATTATGAAGATGAAACAGGTGAATTTTATATTGTTTGGGCTTCTACCATACCATTTAAGTTTGAAAAAGGGGCTGAAGACGAATATAATAATCATCGTTTGTATTATACGAAAACAAAAGATTTTGTGAATTTCACGAAAGCTGAATTATTGTACGACCCGGGCTTCAGCTCCATTGATGCTGTAATCGTCAAGAGAGAGCATAACGATTATATATTGGTATTCAAAGACAACACCCGTCAGGAACGGAATATTTTAGCAGCATTTGGTAAAACTCCGACCGGTCCCTACGGCAATATTACCGACCGATTTACTGAAATGTTCACAGAGGGTCCATCGGTAGTAAAAGTAGGAAATGAATGGTTGATTTATTTCGATTCTTACTGCAAAAAAACTTACGAGGCTGTTTCTACGAAAGACTTCAAACAATTCACGCCTATCAATGACAAGATTAAAGTGCCGATAGGACATAAACACGGGACGATAGTGAAAGTGTCTGAATATGTATTAAAAAAAATATTTTTGTAATTAATTATTAGAAATCATTTAGGTACAACATTCTATAAGTATTAAAAATATTCTATATAATTCATACAAAATATTAAAAATTTGCATAATTTTGCAGTCTAATTTATCATAATTATATACGATGATAACTAAAAATCGACGATTAGCAATTATACAAGAGTTAGTGAATGTATATTCTCCCAACAGTCAGGGTAAATTACTAAAACTCTTACACGAAAGAGGATTTTCGATTACGCAAACCACTCTTTCGCGAGATATTAAAGAATTAAAACTAAGTAAAGTACCGAATGACAAGGGCGGTTATATGTACATAACTCCCCAAGAAGGAGACGGCAATTCAAGACGATTAGTTGTTAAAGATAAACCTATCTTCGCATATAATCGCGGATTTATTTCTTTTGAATTTTCTTATCAATTCGGTATAATAAAAACTCGTGTCGGCTATGCAAATACGATTGCTTCGGATATTGAAACTCATGCTTCTCCTTCTATTTTGGGTGCTATTGCCGGTGATAATATAGTGTTGGTTATTCCACGCGAAGGCGTAAGCCGAGAGGAAATATTGAGCGCATTAGAAGATATTATTCCTGGAATGAAAAAAGAAGATGAAGATTATTAAAAACCTCAAAATAAGATTTTCTCAAAATGGCCGAAAATCAAATTGAAATTTTAATTGCGGGAGAAGAACATCTCGGGTTTATTCCTGTAATATTGCAGACTATAGAAGATGCAACTAAAGTTCGTGGCACGGGAATTGCCAAACGCTCTCCCGAATATCTTGAACAAAAAATGCGTGAAGGAAAAGCCATTATTGCTTTAATAGACAATGAATTTGCCGGATTCTGTTATATAGAAAGTTGGGGAAACAAACAATATGTAGCCAATTCAGGACTTATTGTCGTCGAAAAGTGTCGCGGTCACGGCTTGGCTAAGAAAATAAAAGAAAAGTCATTTTATCTGTCCCGTGAAAAATTTCCGGATGCTAAACTATTCGGGCTAACATCTGGGGCTGCAGTAATGAAAATTAATACGGCGCTGGGATATGTGCCGGTAACATTTGCCGAACTAACGGATGATGAAGCTTTTTGGCGAGGTTGTCAGGGATGCATCAATTATGATATTCTGCAACGAACTAACCGCCGCTATTGCATCTGCACGGCAATGTTGTATGATCCGAAAAAAGAAAAAAAATAAAAATATAACAAAATGAAACGAGAAAAAGTAGTTTTGGCATTCAGCGGAGGATTAGATACATCCTTTTGCGCCATGTATTTATCAAAAGAAAAAGGATATGAAGTTTATACGGCTTTGGCAAATACCGGCGGATTCACAGACGAAGATTTGAAGCGCATCGAAGAGCGGGCTTATCGTCTGGGAGCTAAAAAGCATGTCACTATCGATATTACTCAGGATTATTACGAAAAGAGCATCAAATATATGGTTTTCGGAAATGTATTGCGCAATGGAACTTATCCCATTTCCGTTAGCTCGGAACGAATTTTCCAAGCCATAGCCGTTATAAATTATGCAAAAAAAATTGGAGCCGATTACGTAGCTCACGGCAGTACAGGTGCAGGAAACGATCAGGTTCGCTTCGATTTGACATTCGATGTGTTAGCTCCTGAAATCGGAATAATTACACCTACCCGCGATTTGAAGCTTACTCGTGATTATGAAATCAATTACCTGAAGGAAAACGGTTATGAAGCCGATTTTACCAAGATGGAATATTCAATCAACAGGGGACTTTGGGGAACCAGCATCGGCGGAAAGGAAACGCTACAGTCTGATAAGACTTTGCCTGAAGAAGCCTATCCTTCTCAATTAAAAGAGAAAGGCGAAGAAATATTGAAGATTGCTTTCACAGAAGGCGAAATTTCGGCAGTTAACGGAAAACCGTATCCCGACAAAGTAAAAGCTATTCAAGAGATCGAACGCATAGGGTCGCGATACGCTATTGGTCGCGATATGCACATCGGCGACACAATTATAGGTATAAAAGGGCGTGTAGGATTTGAAGCTGCCGGACCATTGCTCATTATCAACGGACACAAAATGCTCGAAAAGCATACGCTTACCAAATGGCAACAGTACTGGAAAGACCAAGTCGGAAACTGGTACGGCATGTTCCTGCATGAAGCGCAATACCTCGAACCGGTGATGCGCGATATTGAGGCTTTCCTGCAAAGTTCGCAACGCAATGTGACGGGAACCGTGATTATTCGTCTTCGTCCTTATGGATATACATTGGTAGGTGTGGAAAGCGATTTCGATTTGATGAAAACTGATTTTGGCGAATATGGCGAAATAAATAAGGCATGGACTGCTGAAGATGCTAAAGGCTTTACGAAAATTACGGCTATTCCTACGAAAATTTATTATGCCGTTCAAAAAAAGAATGGAAAGTAAGAACACGGGAATATGAAGATTAAAGCGGGAATAATCAGTGGCGCAGGATACACAGCAGGGGAATTGATTCGTGTGTTAATCAATCATCCGGAAGTAGAAATCACCTTCGTACACAGCACAAGCAATGTGGGAAACCGGATTGCCGATGTTCACGAAGGACTTATCGGGGAAACGAATTTAGTTTTTTCCGATACACTTCCTTTCGATGATATCGACGCTCTTTTTCTTTGCTCGGCGCATGGCGAGAGCCGGAAATTCATAGAAACTCATTCTCTTCCGGAATCCTTAAAAATCATTGATTTATCTACCGACTTCCGGCATAAGAATACAGCCGGTGGATTTGTTTATGGTTTGCCGGAACTGAATAAATCCGCTATCCGTACTGCTTCGCGCATTGCCAACCCCGGTTGTTTTGCAACCGCTATCCAATTGGCTTTATTGCCTTTGGCATCTAATAATTTATTGAAAGACGAAATACACGTAAACGCGATTACCGGTTCGACAGGCGCAGGAGTTAAACCCGGCGCAACTACGCATTTCAGCTGGCGTGCTGATAATATTTCTGTTTACAAACCTTTTGAACATCAACATTTGCAGGAAATAACGGAATCATTGCTGCAATTGCAACCCGGATGGTCGTCGCTCATAAATTTTATTCCAGTACGGGGAAATTTCACGCGGGGAATCTTCGCCAGCGCTTATACGACTTGCGATTTATCATCGGAAGAAATAAAAAAACTTTATACGGATTTTTACAGCGATGCGACATTTACTTTCGTCGCCAACAAAAATCCCGACCTGAAACAAGCGACGAATACCAATAAATGCATTCTTTATCCGGAAAAATACGGAAACCGCTTGCTGATAATTTCAGTGATTGATAATCTATTGAAAGGTGCTTCCGGACAAGCCGTTCAAAATTTCAACCTGATGTTCGGATTAGATGAAAGGTTGGGGCTAAATCTAAAATCCAATGGTTTTTAATTATTTATCATAGATTTCGATGCTATATAAAAGCAAGTCTAATTTTTGGATGACTGAAAAAATTTAATTACTTTTGTAGTGTAGAAATGTTATAAATTACATAATGATAAATCGAAAATTAACCTTGTATTTAGATACGTCTGTCATCGGTGGTTATTTTGACGATGAATTTATGCTTGATACACAGCAACTGTTTCGTGAAATACAAGCAGGGCAGTACGATATTATGATTTCTGATTTAACCTTGAAGGAATTAATCAAAGAGCCGGAAAATGTCAGAACCCTTTTGCGAGATTTGGCTATCAATTTCAATGAAATTACTGCTACTAACGAATGTGTAGAATTAGCATCAGAATATTTGATGGAAAATGTTGTGGGGCAAACAAGTTTAGATGATTGCATCCACATAGCAACTGCTACTGTTTACAAAGTAGATGTACTTGTAAGTTGGAATTTCAAACATATAGTAAATGTGCATAGAATAAGAGGCTATAATGCTGTAAATATGAAAAGAGGTTATCAGCCAATAGATATACGTTCCCCAAATAACTTGATAAATTATGAAGACGAAAAAATTTGATAGTGTAAAAATGATGCGTGAAATTAAAAAAGACATCAATGATGATATTTCAAAAATGACGCGAAAGCAGATTTTAGAGTACTTGAAAAATGCAAGAAATGAATATAACAAGGCGATAGGTATAGCATAATACGAATTCATTTAAAAATAAGACTCTCCATGTTAAGAGATTGGAAAACTATTTGCGAATACGAAGAAATTTTATTCGATTCTTATAACGGAATTGCCCGCATTACAATTAATCGCGAGCGCTACCGAAATGCATTTACACCCACTACTACAATTGAGATAAGCGACGCCCTCCGTATATGCCGCGAGGACAGTGAAATTTGCGTAGTGGTGATTACCGGAGCCGGCGACAAAGCCTTTTGTTCCGGAGGCGACCAGAATGTCAAAGTGCGGGGAGGCTACATCGGGAAAGACGGCATTCCGCGATTAAACATTCTGGATGTTCAGAAGCAAATCCGTTCCCTTCCCAAGCCGGTTATTGCTGCCGTAAATGGATACGCCATAGGCGGAGGACACGTATTGCACGTGGTCTGCGATTTAACAATCGCCTCCGACAACGCCCGCTTCGGACAAACCGGTCCTCGAGTCGGCAGTTTCGATGCAGGATTCGGTTCTTCTTATTTAGCCCGTATCGTCGGACAGAAAAAAGCAAGGGAAATTTGGTTCCTCTGTCGGCAATATGATGCACAGGAAGCGCTTGAAATGGGATTAGTCAATAAAGTCGTTCCATTGGAGCAGTTGGAGAACGAATATGTCCAATGGGCTGAAGAAATGATGCAACTCAGTCCGCTGGCGCTCCGGATGATAAAAGCAGGATTAAATGCCGAATTGGACGGGCAAGCTGGCATTCAGGAACTTGCAGGCGATGCTACCCTATTGTATTATCTAACGGATGAAGCGCAGGAGGGCAAACAAGCTTTTTTAGAAAAACGCAAGCCGAATTTCAGACAATATCCAAAATTTCCGTAACGTTTAGATGACGCGGATGAGACAAATAACCGCAGAAATATTTAAATACCGGTTACTTTTCAGACAACCTGCACGAACGTCACGCGGCACGTATCCCGTTCGCGATGTTTGGTATGTAAAAATACGGTCGGACAAACAACGGGAACGTTGGGGAATCGGGGAATGTGCTCCCCTACCCGATTTAAGCTGTGACGCCTTACCAGATTACGAACATATTCTTGCTGAGGCTTGTCTTTATCTGGAACAAAAAGGATATTTGGATACTGAACATCTGCGTCCTTATCCCTCAATCTTATTCGGATTAGAAACCGCTGTCCGGCATTTCGAAGCCGGAAGTTTCGCATTGTGGGACACTCCATTCTCACGAGGAGAAGTAGGCATCCCGATTAATGGCCTCATCTGGATGGACAATTATCCAAACATGCTGAAACAAATCGAAACAAAAATAGCCGCTGGCTTCCGGTGCATCAAATTGAAAATAGGCGCTATTGACTTTAACGAAGAATTGGATTTACTCCGGCATATTCGCAATCGTTTCACTGCGAAAGACCTTGAGCTTCGCGTAGATGCCAATGGAGCTTTCTCTCTTGACGATGCTCCAGATAAATTAAGCCGCTTAGCCGAATTGGACATTCATTCCATTGAACAGCCGATTCGCGCCGGTCAATGGGAAGCGATGGCGCAGTTAGTATCCGAAACACCATTACCGATTGCATTGGACGAAGAATTAATAGGTATTCACTATCCAGAAGATAAACGCCGATTGTTGACCACTATTCGTCCACAGTACATAATTCTTAAACCGTCGCTTCACGGAGGATTCTGCGGTTGCAACGAATGGATTGAAGAAACTGGAAAACTCGGAATTGGCTGGTGGATGACCTCAGCGTTGGAATCCAATATTGGATTGAATGCCATAGCGCAGCGTTGTGCTACTTTCGACAATCCCCTACCCCAAGGATTGGGGACAGGCCAACTTTTTATCAATAACATAGACCTCCCGCTTTTCGTTCGGAGAGATTGTTTATGGTATGAGACTAAACATAAAAATACGTTTTTCATTCAAAATCCGTATCCCGAATTACAGTCGTTTCTATCGGAATGGTTCAACGAATCACCTATGATGACTATTCAAACCTCCGGTTCTACGGGAACGTCCAAACCTATTGTCGTTCGCAAAGAAAAGATGATTCAAAGCGCTCGACAAACCTGCTCATTTCTGAAATTGAATAAAGGAGATAAAGCATTATTATGTTTGCCTTTGCAATATATTTCCGGACAGATGATGGTAGTCCGCACACTTACAACAGGATTGGATTTGATTATCCGTCGTCCTTCAGGAAATCCGTTGTCGGACGTACAAACTCCTTTGCGTTTCGCAGCTATGACTCCGATGCAGGTATATAATTCGCTGCAAATTCCGGAAGAAAAAGAACGATTGATGCAGATAGAAATTCTCCTCATTGGAGGAGGAGCAATCAACCCCGAACTCAGCCGGATATTACAAACGTTTCCAAACGCAGTTTATTCGAGTTACGGAATGACGGAAACTCTTTCCCACATTGCACTTCGCCGTTTGAGCGGAACAGAAGCCTCTGATTATTATACGCCTTTTCCGTCAGTGGAACTCTCGTTGTCTCCGGAAAAAACCTTAATCATCGAAGCGTATCAGGTTGCCGATGAAATTATTCATACCAATGACATTGCCGAATTGCTTCCGGACGGACGTTTCCGCATACTCGGACGGAAAGATAATATCATCAACAGCGGAGGAGTGAAGATACAAGCAGAAGAGATTGAAGAAAGGCTTCGCTCCATTATTTCCGGAAGTTTTGCTATAACTTCAATACCTCATCCAAAATTCGGAGAAGCCATCGTTTTGTTGATACAAAAAGAACAAACAATTCCGGCGGAACAAATCAGTGCTCTTTTGCCGGCTTTCCAACGACCGAAATACATAAAGGAAACTGAAATAGTTCCACTCACGCCAACCGGAAAAATCGACCGGGCAGCTTGCCGGAAATTAGCAATTACTTTATTTTCAGAGTAATCGGAAACTTATGAATGAGAATTGGAAAGAAAGATTAAGAAAATTTATTATGCGCTTTATAAGATAAATGAAATAATATTTGTGTCGAATTACATGAATTTTATAACCTTAACTTTTAACTTAATAAAAAAAAATTGTAATTTTGCAAAAATATTAAGCACATAAAAATGTATTTTGATGTATATAAAAACGTATTAACACAATTATGCCTTAAAAATAAGGTGAAGTCGCTGTATGCATTCGGTTCTGTGTTGACAAGCCGTTTCAACAACAATAGCGATATTGATTTGATTGTTGATATTGACTCTGTAAATCCGTTAGAATACGCCGACTGTTATTTTAATCTGAAATTTGCATTACAAGATTTATTCAATCGTCCTGTTGATTTACTTGAAAATAAAGCTATCAGAAACGATTATTTGCGTCAAGAAATTGATAATTCCAAACAATTGATTTATGCCGGAGAGTAAAGACATAAAAATTTTTCTGACAGATATTGAAAAGTCAATAAGCGAAATATTTGATTTTCTACCGGAAAAACGGAATTTTATAGAATTCCAAAAAGACCTGAAAACCCGTAAGGCAGTTGAGCGTAATATTGAAATCATTGGTGAAGCAATGAGCAGAATTCTGAAAATTGACCCGCAATTTCCTATTGAGGCATCCCGCAAAATTGTTGATACAAGGAATCGTATTATACATGGATACGACAGCGTCTCCGAAGATGTTCTATGGTTAATAATCGTCAATTATTTACCTAATCTTGAAAAGCAAGTAAAAGAATTATTGGAAAAATGAGAATCATCTATTCAAAAACAATAATAAACCATGAATGATATTGGCAGACGTCAGTTTTTTAAGCAAGCAGGCTTAATAGGCGGAGGAGTATTATTAGCAACAAGCCCTTGGCTTTCCGCTTTTTCAGAAGCAAAAAACACACAAGGTTCCATTGCGCGCATCGGCGTTATCGGTCCGGGTTCCAGAGGACAGTTTTTAATGGGTTTTCTAAACAGCAACCCTAAAGTAAACATTACGGCGATATGCGACATCTACCAGCCCTCCATCGACGAAGCGTTGAAAATAGCGCCTAAAGCTAAAGTATTTAATGATTATCGCCAATTATTAGAAGACAAAGAGATCGACGGCGTGGTTATTGCTGTTCCCCTCGACAGACATTATAAGATGGTGCTTGACGCTTTTGATGCCGGAAAACATGTCTTTTGTGAAAAATCGATAGGCTTTACAATGGAAGAATGTTACAATATCTACCAAAAATACCTGTCGTCGGGAAAAATATTTTTTACAGGTCAACAACGGCTTTTCGACCCTCGATACATAAAAGCAATGGAAATGGTTCATTCGGGTATATTCGGCGAAATATCCGGGATACGCACATTCTGGTACCGTAATAACGATTGGCGCCGCCCGGTTCCTTCTCCTGAGTTGGAACGGTTGATTAACTGGCGATTGTATAAAGAATATTCAAAAGGGTTGATGACTGAATTAGCCTGCCACCAACTTCAAATCGGAACTTGGGCGCTTCGCAAAATCCCCGAAAAAGTAATGGGACACGGAGCAATTACTTTTTGGAAAGACGGTCGCGAAGTTTACGACAACGTGAGTTGTATATATATTTTTGATAATGGAGTGAAAATCAATTTTGATTCGGTTATTTCTAATAAATTTTATGGATTGGAAGAACAAATACTTGGAAATAAAGGTACGATAGAGCCGGAAAAAGGAAAGTATTATTTTGAAGAAACGCCTCCTGCAAAGGCTTTTTTACAAATGATTAATAATATGGAAAATGAACTCTTCGATGCAATGCCTTTTGCCGGAACAAGTTGGGCTCCTGAAACGGCATCTAAAAATTCAGGCGAATATCTACTGGGAAAACGACCCAAAGGGGATGGAACTTCTTTGTTGATGGATGCTTACGCAGAGGCTGTGATTACCGGAAAGCAACCTGAACAAATCGCAGAAGAAGGTTATTATGCCAGCGCTTTGACTTTGCTCGGACATCAGGCAATAGAAGACGGTGAAATATTGACTTTTCCGGATGAATATAAAATAAATTATTTGAATCATTCCAAATAAAAACATCGTTTATGAAAGATATAGTTATTTCAAAAGCCCGCATAAAAACAGAATTGATAACCGCATTGGTATGTTTTCTCATTGCTTGTTTAGTTAATCTGGGAGCTATTATATACTTTAAATCTCCGGCTGTAGAACTGATAACTTCGATTGGGTTCGTCATTGTTCTTGCTTTCGCCTTGTACATTTTATGGAGTGTGATTCGGTTGATAATATATGGCATAAAAACATTGTTTTTAAAGAAATAGTTCTTTTCGCTCATTCTTTCTTCAATGGCTAAAATACAATTCTTGAGAAAATCGCCAGCAAATGGCAAAAAGCTCTTGTATGCGTGGTTTGAAGCGATGCACACAAGAATTGATATGTTGCTTTATGCCGAAACCTCTCACGAGAATTTGGAATTAATCGCCTGTTCTGTTCAAGATAAAATTAACAGAATTGAAGCAATAGCAAACCGTTTCGACTCCGGAAGCGAATTGTTTTATATAAATAAAAATGCGTTTGCGAAACCTTGCGCTATTTCCGAAGAATTGATGGAGATGGTTAGGGAATGCCTGCTTTTTCACAAAAAAACATTTGGCTGCTTCGATATAACGGTAAATTCTTTCAACCGGTTTAAGTCGGGAACAGATTATATTAATTTAGACTATGAAAATAAAATAATAACTTTTCACCATCCTGATGTTCAAATTGATTTGAACGGTTACATTAAAGGATATGCTTTACGCGCCGTTGGTCAAACGCTTAAGGAAAATTATATTTCTAACGCATTAATCAGCATGGGAAACAGCTCCATATTAGCAATCGGGAATCATCCGCATGGTGAAGGATGGAGCGTAGGATTAGACCCTGCCTATAAAAAAAATAATACTGTGATTACACTCTTCGACGAATGTTTGACAACATCCGGCAATGGTTTGAAAAATCAACTGCATATTATAAATCCTTATAACGGAGAATTTATAGATGAAAACGACACCCTATCCGTAGTGACATCCGACCCGGCATTGGGAGAAATCCTCTCTACTGCTTTTTTCGTCGCGGATACTTTCCACCGGCAATTGATGCTTGAACAACTGCCGGTTAAGTTAGTATAATAAAGCTACGTTATAACTATCAGATAGCTAAAGAAATCAATAGCGCTATCGCTTCATTTCAGTATATTTAAAAATTCTTCCAACCCGGCATATTTCCCTTGAATTATTCCCTGATCATCAATCATATAGAAAGTAGGAGTACCTATTATTCCGTAATTGTTAAAATTATCTCCGGTAAAACCTTTGAAGTCGCAAAGTTTTGTTGACCATGGAAAATTACGGGAAGTATTTTCAAAAATATCTTTGTCATAATCGGCTGCAATACTGACGACTTCAATCCCTCTTTCCTCTAATACAGAATAATTGCCAATTAATTGATTTATCGCATTTTCACAATTATTACATCCTGATTCGTAGAACAAAACAAGAGTTCTTTTCCCTTTTGCAAAATTTAGACTGTCGCCATTTACTCCTATAATTTTTGGAGCGGACATTCCGGGTTGTAATTTATATATTGTTAGTATTTGTCTCAATTTTCCTTGCGGATTTGTAACTCTGCCCGATAGAATTAAATACTTTGATAAAGCCGCTTCATCATCATTCCAACCATATTGGTCGCAAATTGTAGCAGCATCGTTAGCCAAAGCAAAAAAAGGTTCCTGCGATGGCGTTTTTTCTAACAAGGTAGCAATATCGCTACCAAATTGCCCATAAAATGCAGATTCTTTGTAATACAATTCCAACATATTATTGATAGTGTGAAACCACATTCCACTACGATAAAGCGCTTCTACATCCAAATTAGAGAGCGTATATTTCCTGATACGGGCAAGTTCCGTTGTATCGACAGTGGTTTGTAAACGGCCTACATAGTTGTTCATAAGGTTTTGAAGTTGCATTAATCGAGCAGAATAAAATTGAGACGATTTCTCTTGAAGCATATTATCAAAAACGGTTTGCTGGTGTTCCAAAATTTTCTTTTCTTCGCTTAAGGGATCATACAATTTTTTGTTTTCTCGATAGAGTTGCATACCTTGATCGCAAAACATAATTTTTTCCCGTAATTGCATTTGTTCTACAAAATGGGTTTTAATAAAGTCGTTTTCGGGAGAATTAGTAAGTTGGTAATTTTGAGGAGAAATATATTCGTCCTCACAGTGAAATGTTATATTTTCTGTCGGCGAATAAATAAAATCGAAATTGATGTCCGGTTTGATATTAAATGACACAACGCCCGCTGATAAAGGTTTATCCTGTGGCGGAGTAAAAATTAAATCGCCCTTTTTGTCGATTTGTCCTGAGAATATAGTATCACGTTCTACCCCTTTACAGGCTAAAAGATAAAGCGTTTTCCCTTTTTGAGCCGGCAATTCAAATTTAACTGTTTGGCTAAATACCGGTTGTAATCCAAAACCGATAAATAAAATAGCTGCAAAAATGTTCCTTTTCATTTTCATTATAATAATGTTAGTTTGATGTAAAAATTAGGATACAAATATAATTGAAATTTATCACATAATAACAAAATAATTCCTGTAGATTCAACAATCTCATCCCGACCGAATGAATATATTCGGATGGAAATAGTTCGAGAACTCATACGAATTACTCGTTATTACAAATACTGGAAACTATTAATCTGAGTTCCGGTTAAGCGAATCATAAGAATTAGGCAAAAAGGAAGATGCATAAATTCATGTCGAATCGATTTTGGGCCATTCGGCAAAAGAAGAATAAGACAAATGGCTGTAAATCAATGAAACAGGGAGAATTGTCCAGTGAGTAGTTCCATATCGAAACGGATAGTTGGCTTTTTTATTTTAAGATAGTGATAAAAGTAACAATATTAATCTATAATTGAAAAATAAAAGGATAATTGTTATTTGATTCTCATTATTTTTTTCAATACTGGTTTATCCGAAAGAAGGATTTTTCCATTGTATTTCGTATTAGGAAACAAAAAATATTTGTCTTCGCACGTCCTTAACGAGTCAGGCAAACCGGATATTTCCACTTTAAAAGAATTTTCATTAGTGATACTGTCTGTATCGGCAAATAAATAAATTCTGCGAATTGACCCAAATACAGAGGAATTACCTTCTAATAAAATGAATACCTTTTGCCCTTCTTTTATTCTTCCAACTTCATTACCGGAAATGGAACATACGCCGTAAATAATACTACCCAAAAGAAACACGAAGAATATTTTCAGATTGTAAATAAAAAGGACGATTCCGAAAACAACAAAACTAAATAATGAAAACAACATATTTAACGACTGTGCAGTAAGAAATCGCTCTATTCGACTATGATCTTCGATACGTTGCAGTAAATCTCCTAATAATTTACTATCAAAAAATTTCATAGGAAGTTTCATCAACTTGATAAAAAAATCTGAAATCAGGGAAATGTTAATGCGGGTACTGATATGTAAAAGAATCCGCCGGCGAATGAAATCAATGCTTGTCCGTCCGAGAATAAGCATCAACTGCGCTAAAAGAATAAGCCAAATAAAACTGATGTCTCTGTTTCCGATACCAATATCGACAACGGCTTGGGTAAAGAAAGGAAATATAAGCTGCAATAAACTGCTGACCAATAAACCGATAATCAATTGTCCAAAAAATCGTTTATACCGAGTGAAATAAGAGGACAGGAATTTAAATTTACCTCTTATCTGAGCAGGTTGTTCTCCGTCCAACTCATAAAACAACACTGCGGGTTCCAATAAGAGAACTACACCTTTTTCTTCTCCATTTATTTTTGTGCTAATCCAATGATTGATAAAATCTTCTTTCGTGTATTGAAACAAACCTTTGCCTGGATCAGCAACATATACTATATAATCATCATTATGAGCGAAGCGATGCAATCTCATCCTTCTTTTGATAATTTTGTACACCACCAGAAAATGATCCTGGTTCCAATGAACGATACATGGAAAAGGCATTTTTTGAACAAGTGCAGAAAAAGTAAGCCGACCGCCTAAAGTACGAAATCCGATTTTTTCGGCAGCCTTGCTGATTCCAAGCATGGAAACGCCGTCTTTACCTGTAAAAGTATAACTGCGAATCGTATCCAGAGTATATTCTTTTACATAAAATGAAGCAATCATTTTCAAACAGGTAGGTCCGCAATCCATAGCATCGGGCTGATGAAAAAATGGAAATTTCATTTTAATAAATTATTGTAATCTGTTTAATTCTTTACTTGCTTCTTCACCTTTGTATTTATTTGCAGTAGCATTAAAACGATATGTAATTGAAAGAGTGATGTTACGACTATTTAAATCATTATTAGTATATGTGGAAATGTTATTTATTAATAAGCGCCTTTTTATTCGATCTGTATTAAGTAAATCATTCCCTTTCAGATTGATTCTTATTTTTTGGTGAAAAAAGGTACTGGATAAATAGACATTCGTTCTGAAGTTATTCTCAAGATAATAAAAACCAGAATTTCCATTGGTTGAATAATATGCGTCAACTCCTAATTGCATATTTTTAAATAATGATATACTATTTTCTATATCGATGTTAAAAACAGGTTGATTATAAGTTTGAGAAAGATTTCCATAACGCAGAAAATCTTTAGAAAAACCAATTTCAATTGATGGATTCCATTTATCAATTGTGGGTGAGAATGATCCAGATATAGATAAAAATCGTCTTTTATCTATATTCTCAGGTTTATATAAAACAATATTGTCAAAATAGTTTTGTGGATATAAAAAAATGAAATTCTTCTGCATATCATAATCTGCCATTAATTGAAAATTTTTTTGATGAAACAAAAAGGACAAATTATTAATTATTGTAGGTTGAAGATATGGATTTCCAGTTTCATACACATATGGATTGTCATACTGTATATTATTTCTCAATTCATAATAGCTTGGACGTCGGATCACTTTTCTATAACTTAACATCATCTTACTGCTTCCCTTTGAATATGTGAGAGCAATATTGGGAAACAAGTTATGGGAAATGTAGCTCTGTTCATTATTTTTTTCGTGATTAGTAAAATAATTGAAATAGACATTTTCATTACGAACTCCAATTTCCAAAGAAAAATTACGAAGTGACTTCATGTATTTTATATAAGGAGCATGTAAATTTTGTTTAGCAATTGTATTATTAGGTACAAGATTGATTGTTTGTCCCTCTTCGTTCACATTGAATATTTGATTATTAATTGTATATGCATATTCATATCCATAAGTTAAAATACCTTCTAACAAAGGCGTTTCACAAATTATTTTTGTTGCAAATAAGTTATATTTTTGTAATCCATTCGTAAAAATATTTTGGATGGAATCAGCTATATAATTATTGGTATTTTGGCTATTGGGCGTTTTTCCTTCAGAAAAATCAGCAACAAATTTAACATTCATCCAAGAGAACGGTTTCCCATTATAGTAAGTATTAAGGTAATATATGTTTTGATTACTCATTCTATCCTGAATTGAATGAATATTACTCTCCGGTATATTATTGTTCTGTATATTCATATTTATCAGATGTTTTTCAAAGTCGGTTGGTATATTTTTAAAATCACATTTAAATCCGATGGATTGGTCTTTATTAAAAGAATAGTTAAAGCCGGTTGTACTCCGAATCCCTCTGAAATATGTATCTCGCCTAAGACGTTCGTTCAACAATACTACCTCATCTGATTGTAAAATATCAATATTTAGCAAATCCCGACCTTGAGAAAAACGAAACGTACCAAAGATATCCAAGTTTTTATGTCTATAATTCAAGTTAATTGATTCATTATGTGAAAATTTTCTATCAACAATGATACTACCGGATGTACTCCCGCTCAACCCTTCTCCTTGTAATTTCACAGTTTCAATTTTAATTACTGCTTTTATTTCCGCATCATATTCAGCTCCTGGATTTGTAATCACAATGATTTTTCTAATATTTTCCGAATGAAGTTCTTCTAATTCCTCAAAATCCCGAACCAAACGATTATTTATATATATTAAAGGAGTTCCCTTCCCAAAAACAGAATAACTATCGCCTAATTTTGTTACAAAAGGGAGATATTGCAAAACTTCTGAAGCTGTCCCAAGTTCCTTAAAACGACTGTTTTGAATATTAACTGAAATCCCACCTTGTTCCATTCTAAATTTTGGTACAGAAGTCGCTGTAACAGTGGCTTCCGACAGCAAATGAATATCCGGCATCAATCGAATCTCATCAGTAATTAACTCATTTATTTCTAATGTTTTATATCCAAGTAAACTTATACGTAAGAAAAAATTCTCGTTAGGTGGTTTGATTAAAAAAATTCCATCATTATTGGTCGTGGTACCTGCAATAAAAATAGAATCGGCTGTTCGTATTAAAACAACATTCACAAATGCAAGAGGTTCAGATGTAATTTCATCTATTACTTTACCCGAAATAGTTTGAGCCCGCAATAAAGTAATAGATGGAAAAAAAATTATTAGCAATACAAGTCTATGCCAGCTTCTTTGCTTTATATTCATTATAGTAATATTCCAAACATTTATTCAACATTTCTGGGCCACTCTGCATACATTGACAAAAAATCTTCCCTACTCTCTCTGAGCCTTTCGGAAACCGCTCTTTTCTTCACACACCCAATAAGCATTTTACCTATCAGACACGTCCAACTTATCTGTAATCCCTATCAGACTTTTGGATTTTCCAACTAATTTTGTACCTTTACGGCGCCTTCTTGTGATTTTATATTTACTACTCTTGGTTGCTAAATTGAATATGAATCTCGCAGGGAGGTTTTTTGTTTACAAATTAAGGTGGCGAGCCTTGATTTTGCCACAAAAGACATATTCTTTATTTATGCTTGCAAAATTAGTAATAAAATAATTAATTAAAAAAATATTGTCGTATATTTGTATGCAAAAAATGTATAAAATCATACGAATTATGAATAATATTTGTTTTAATATTAAGCGAATACGGAATCAAAGAGGTTATTCACAAGAGTTTATGGCCAATCGATTGAATATTTCGCAAGCTTCTTATACAAGAATAGAGAATCAAGAAATCAAGCTTACGATTGATCGGTTACAACAAATAGCCGATATTTTAGAAACAGATATTTCTGCTTTTTTGGATTCTTCGAAACTAAACATCCAAAACCAAACGAATAATGAAGGAGCTTACGCTAATGGCTATGTTGAAAATTTATATATTGAAAATAAAGAAACGCTTAAGAAACTCATTCAAGTGCAGGAAAATGAGATTGCCCATTTGAAAACAGAAATAAAATTCTTACAAACAATGATTAAAACAGATTGATTGCCTCCTAAATCTCTGTTCACTTTGAAATATAAGCCTTTAAGGATTCATCTTCCAAATCATAAATAACTGTTTTTTGATACTTGCCTTTAAGGATTAAAGTATCATATCCTAAGAACTCATCTAAACTTTTCCCGTTTAGATAATTTTTGAGGAGAATAACCATAAAAGTTATATAAACAATAGCTCCGCCGAGTGTGGGGAATAGAGGACAAAGTTGCTGCCTTTATAAAGGGAAAGAATCTCCCTTTAGTAAGGGAGGCACATTGAAATACTATCAGAATATTTTTCTCTCCTATTGTTTGTTATTTTTTCTTCCTGTACCTCCAGTCTTATTTCTGCTGATGCCTATCTTCCCCCAAGATGACGGGCAGCTTCCCCCAAGATGACGGGCAGCTTCTCTCAAGATGACGGGCAGCCTCTCCCACGATGACGAGCAGCCTCTTCTTTATTGAAATCTGTATTTATATGGAATAGCAGGTAGAGAGTCAAATAGCAGGAACAGAAACGCAAAATGAAGCGCAAAAGTTAAAAAGCGAACCTCTATTTATGAGAGTTGCGAAGAATAATTCATAGGAAA